>JGI24711J26586_10000172_pt1 | contig 47503 bp, 58 predicted proteins | sample BioPla3DNA1_FD_26586 | JGI IMG/M metagenome (IMG submission 26586)
CAGATATTAAGTTAACTACAGGTTGTATATTTTTATCTAGATATACATCAAACAAATCTGTATTCTGAACAACGTCTACAGAACGTAAATGTGATACTATATCAAGTTTTTCTATATCAAATAATTTTGTTGTGCTGTGTTTAATAATATTTAATTCTTTAGGCATTGTTGTTGCTACCATATTAAAATTATTATGAACTGTTGGTAAATTAAAAACACCATATTTTAAAGAATCTATGTCGGTTTCATGTTCTTCTGTAGATTCTCTTAAATATAAGGTAATAGGATCGTCTTTAATTTCATTTACAGATACTATGTTTAATTGTTTTAAATCTGTATATATGAGAGGAAAATTTGTATAATAACCATAATACTGAGATATGTATTTAACAGCATCACCAAATTTTAAATCGGGTACCCATACAGAAGATAATTTTTCATTGTTTTCAAAATTGCCTAATTTTAACTGTAACGAACCGTGTTCTGTTTTAGACCATAAGTTATTAACAACGTCTTTTAATGTTTTAGAAAAATACATACCACCAACATCTGTATATGCTAATGTATATGCGTCTTTTAATATATATGCATGGTGTACATGCATTCTATCTACCCGTTCTTGTAAATTGGGTTCTCTTTTAACCATAGAAGAAGTATTGCTTAAACTTAAAAAAGTACCAGATATATACGTTTTATTATTAGCACGACCATCTCGTTCTATAATAGTTAAGTCTACAAGATACGGTTTTAATAATTTACTCGCTAAACTACTTTCTGCATAAAAAGACATTTGAAGAGTAGGTGTTAATAAATTATTACCTATATGTATATTAATAGATGTTATTTCTTGATCTAATAACAATTCTGTGTTATCAAATATTAGTTTTACTTCTACATTAAAACCCAACTGATCTATCACACCAGACATAATTATAACCAACCTTCGGGTATAACATCTGTTGATGTTGTTTGATTAATGTTATCCAATAAATACTTATTTAAAGAATTGCTTATTATAATTAAAGATGCGGGGCGTATAGACATTATTTTTTGATTAAATACTGCAGACGGTGTTTTTGAAGATGCCAGTATACCTGCTAAATTTAAGCCGTTGCTCATACAGCTTAATAAAATAGGTGAAAAGAACTTAGCCACTTTAGTTCTAAAGTCTACTAAAGACACATTTGGAAAAATATCTAGTTTATCTAAAATATTAAATAAAGATTCAAAACTTGAAACATCTTCTGACTTGGGTAATAAGTCTGTAGAAAATTTACCTGTAATTATTTTTTTCTTTGTAGTAGAATCTTCTTTTACAAAAAACCGTTGTGTCGCTACAGTTAATAATGCATTAATATTTCCAGAAATTTTAAAATAATTTGTACTTACTAATTTACAAATCAAGTAATACATATTGGCTATATCTTGATCCGATAACTCGCTAATATTTATATCTCTTATGTATGCTCTTATAACAAGATTATATATAAAACCACATATAGCATAAAATATATCAGATAGTACTTGTTCATCTTGCATTGTATTTAATAATAATAAATTCAATCCGTATATAACACAACTTGCAAACGATGTATAATCAGATATAATAATATTATTCGTTTTAGCGTCCATTTTACCTGTGGATAAATCCATATTTAAACAAATACCTTGACTGTTATGAGATTTATATATAATTGCGGGTATGGTTAATAGAGAAGAGGGAAATTTAGTTAAATATACAGTATTCCAGTTTAATAATTTTAAATAAGTAGCAGATACATAATTTACTATAACTGTTTCAACTCTACTACTATTAAACTGTCTATGTTGATGCGATACGGGTATAGACGGTGTGGGTGGTGTATTTAATATGGGTATAGTTACAGGATAAATATCTACTGGGGAAGTATATAAACCATCATACATGCAACACTACACCCGCTTTCTTTTTTCATATTTGGTTAATGCAATAATTAATTTTTCAACATACTCTTTTCCTAATTCCTTAACTAATAATTTATATAAATTAGTTTTTTGAATATCTGTAAAAACGTTATTAGTTATTTTTTTATTTAACCAATCATCTACATTTTGTTGAGGATCTTCACTATTTTTTTCTTGTTTAGTTACTAGCTCCTCATAAGATGTAACATTTTCTATTTTTTTTAAAGTTCTTGGTGATTTTTTATTTTTATCTAATAAAAATTCATTTAGTTGTTGTTGTGTTAATAACAATAACTTTTTTAAATTATCCGATGTAAATAAAGCATTAGAAGATACACTATTTAAAAATAAAATAATTTGATATAATAAAATATTATTATATCTAATATGCGATAGTGACACAGATTGATAATCTATTTCCGGCTCGAACTTTAATACATCTGCTTTATTTACTAATTCGCTTAATCTAGTAACTAAATAATCTGTTGATATATCTGGTATAATTAATTCGTCGTATTTTCCAGTATATACATAATCGTACTCACCAACAGAATCTATTCTAGCATTAAAACGATAATAATTAATCATATTACCTAATCTAAAATCCGTATACTCTTTTACATGATCTCTAATATTTGGAGATTTCCACATAACTCAATCCTCCAAAAAAGTATATTGGGTGTCTAAAGAAAAGACACCCAATTTAATTAAGCATTAAAAATTAAAATTTTATATTTATTAATACCTATAATTACAGGTTTTAATGTTTTAGCAATAAAACATCCCGGTTCTATTATATTTTTATCAAGGTCTTTATAAGGTGTTACTTTTCCGTCCTGAGAAGATACTAATAATGTACCTGCTGGATATGCGTTATTAGATTCTACTACCACGTCGTGTATTTGACCTAACAGAGCTACAGGTATTCGTCCCTTTTCAAATTCTTCTTCAAACTCTGTAGTGCCGCCCAATGTTAAGCCCGGCGAATAAGAAACAAATCCTATAACATTAGTATCCGCTTCTTTATAACTAACTATAGCTTTCCCCTCGTCGTTTAATACTATACACTGACCTTGTTTAGGCATTTCTGTTAAACTGTGATCAAAGTATTCTACAATATCCGAATTATAAACGGCACCCACTAAACCATATCTATTTACATACGCCACTTCGGATGTATTAAACATAAACGATATACGCATATTATTAACATCGCCGTTTGTTTCATCTAGTGGTCTACATACTAAACTAATTCTGTCTTTACTACGTAAATTCAAATACTCAAAATTAGATTGTGTTATTGAGTTAACAGCACCTACAGCTGTAGTAACGCCGGTTTTATAATAATATAAATTGGTTTGCTGCATACTTAAATGACCAGTTAACACACCACCGGTTAATTGTAAAAATCTATCATCGTGTTCTGTATCGTGATTACCAATTCTGTCATCGACATATTTTTTAGTAGATGCGTGTAAATTATTTGTAGGTGCAGCATGTAGAGTCAAGAAACCTGTCATAGTAGATCCAGCTAATTTAACAAATCTATCGTCGTGTTCTGTATCGTGATTAGATATTTTAGTATCTACATATTCTTTAGTAGCAGCATGTTTATTAGATGTTGGGTTTGCATGCAATGTTAAATACCCGGTCATTGTATCGCCAGCAACTTTAACATATGTATTAGCATTTAAATTAAGTAAATAATCGCGCTGAGCGTCTACATACGCTTTTCGTGCTGCATGATTATTAGAAGTTGGATCACCTGGCAATGTTAATTGTCCGGTCATAGTAGATCCGGCTAATTTAACAAATCTATCGTCGTGTTCTGTATCGTGATTAGCTATTCTAATATCTACATATTGTTTTGCTACCATTTCATTTGCTAAAGACGGATTTACATTATGAACTAATAAGGGCCCACGTAGTTCGTCCCCATCTTTTTGAACAAATGTATTCATTGCCCATTCGGGAATTACATCTTCGGACACACGACCATCTTCTGTATTTGCTGTGTCTTCAATCCAGTCTTCCCACACATTGTTTAATGGAACTATAGACCAATTATCTACTCTATAAGTATATAATATTAAATGTCTACTAGCATCATATTCTTCCATTCTAATACTTTTAATACTGGCTACAGGAACGGGTTGTATTTTTTGATACTTATAATCTACTACAACGTGTATAGTTCTTTCTGTAATAGGTGCTTGAAATAGTTCGATGGTAGACGGTTGAAGCATTTCAATTACAACGTGAGATATAACACATATACCTTTTGATAAATGTGCTATCATTTTATTATTAGTTGAGTCGCGTTCAAAAGAAATATCAAAACCGGCAATGTAAGATTTATCATTACCTAAAATTTTTAACAACTTATTATGGTTGTCGGAATCGACAGGAGAAAAGGGATCTATATTTCTCTCCTGTATGGCATTCCAATCTAACGTAATCTGATATGCCATGCTATTCTTTCCTCCTGTTTAACTAAAATATAAAGAACCATTCAATAATCAATTCAACTAAATTACTTTTAGGAATTGTTGGAAATGTTACATGAGAAAACATTGTATATTCTATAGGTATAGACGGTTCGTTTAATACACTAGAAGATATAAATAAACCAGCTTCATTAATATATTGATTAACACAATCTTCATATCCTAAAGTCATCGTAACCTTTGCCGTTAATGTAGATTCGAATGTTACACCGTCTACCATTTTTTTTGTTGTGTCCTCGTTATATCTTTCTCCGCCTTCTGTATTAAATATTATTGGATGATAGAGTTCTATATCGTTATCTGTAGGCCATATAGGTTGAAATGGGCTATCTATGGCCGCACCACCGCTACCTACAGCAAACCAACTAGGTAACCATTCTTGTTGTTGAGTATTTAAATCAAAAGGCATACCAAACATTCTTTGCATTAACCAATGTCTACCCGTAATAACAATATGATTATCTGTATCTACTAATAATTCATTATTTGAATGTATTTTAATTTTACCTTTACATAGAGACGTCGAATCTGTACTTTTTATAGTCTCTGTAATTCTATGTAATTGCAACATAAATTAATATTCCCCCCTACGCTATAATATCAAATACTGGATATGCTTTTTGTCTTATTGTAAATTCTGCTGTTAAACTTTTAAAGGAAGCACCTATAGGCAAATACACAGCAGGCCAAAAATAACTCATTTTAAAATAAGGCGAAAGTACATTAGAAAAATCTTCTTTTGCCATCATTTTTAATGCATTTCTTCCAAGACCTTCTCCACTATTTGTTCCGGTAAATTTTAACATACCCATATCATCATAATATGCAACTACAGGTAATCCAATCCTATACCAACCAGAATCATATATCCACCATTCGCCGTGGCCTATATCTTTAAGTAAATCGAAATATTCCACATCTTCATATTTATCAAAATAATATTTATCAAATCTAGGTTTTACAAAATATCTAAAAGCAAAAGCAAATCTAGTATTATCATCACTGTCTACTGTAATAGAATGTAATATAGCTTTATTTGAAGGTATGTTACCTTCGGGTATTTCTTTAGTTGTGGTTTCGAAACGTATGGGGTCTCTTGCAATAATAATAATATCTCTGTCCCAAGTATTTGTAACAATACCTTCATCGTTTACATTCCAGCTCATTTCACTTAAATCATTATCTTTATGCATAGTGGGAACCCAAAAATTCCATTGTAATTTACTATGACCTGTAAACGTATATGTTTTTTTACTTTGTGTATATATTTGATACTCATTAACAAACATATATGTATTACTTGTTATATTTGTATCAAATGTAAAATTAGTTGTATCTAATTGTATTCCATAATTAAATGTATCTATTAGAGACATATCTATTTCCATTAATAATTTTTCTCTAATTTTATGTAATGTATCGTACGATGTGGGTGGCGAATGCTCATCGTCGAATATATTATTAATTACAGATTCTACTAATTGTCTTTTAAATATAGTTGTAAATTTATTACCAACCATTACAGAATCAAAAACATCATCACCAAAACGTAAAATAGGAGATTTTTCTATTAACTTAGAATGATAAGGTTTTAAATAGTTCATTATAACTCTAATATAAACTGTAAATAAATATGCAATAGTAGCGTATAATTTAAGAGGAAATATTTGTTTAGTATAAGAATATAAAACTTGTTCGAATACAGTTAGAAACCTAGTAAAAAATTTATTGGCTAATACCATAGATTCATTAAAATCTAAAATATTATCTTCAGAAGACATAGGCTTTAAATCGAAAATATATCGTCTACCAGATAAGTCTTCACCTAACTTTTCATATACTAGCGCATCATCTATTTCATCTAAATTTTTTAATATCCAATTATAAAAGGTTGGATTAACGGTTCTTAATAATTCATACGTATACGGCGCTTCTGTAAGAAATCGTTGTTCATAATTTTCTGTATAATTTCTATAAAATAATTTTTGTATGGTTTCCATTCTAGTCCATTTATCTTCATAACTTACAGTTGGTGCAGATAATTGTTCAAATAATTTTAAAGCCATTGGTATATCTATTGTTGGGTCTGTAACTTCTCTATTCCATCCCATTAAAGATGTACCTGATATAGCTTCTATTTCTGGTGGATATATACCAAATAATTTATCAAACACCATCCAAGTACCTAAAGAAACTTCTTCAAAATTAATATGTTCTCCATAACCTTGTATAGTTAATGTATCTATATTTTTACCTTCTAATTTTAATTTATTATAATATTGTCTAACTATATCTAATGCTATAGCTGTTTGTGTTGTTATTTTAGTACTTAAGAATGTCGAAATACTAAAATAAGATGTTTGAGAAGGTAAATAACTCATGGTAAGTCCCCCGCCATAGAAGCATATAACATATCCAGATCTTCTGTATCCAACCACCACATAGGATCGTTTAAGTCTTCAATTCTAAAATCGTCTACATCAAAATTCCAAGATTTAGCAGCATTAGAAATAAAAATAGGTTTGGGTACTAAAACCCAATCGCCTTCCTTTTTATTAATTTCATATTCGTCTATTCTATAATGTGTATAACCTAAATGATTTAACATCATAGATAAAATATAAGGAGTACCTTTACGTCTTAAATAGTAATATATATTTCTAGATATTTCTCTATTGATATCGTCGTCGAATAGTGGATATAAATCAAATCCATACGAATCTAAAAACACTTCTATTATATCTTTATTTTGCATACTGATGTCTGCTATATGCAATCTACCTAAAATTAATGTATCTATAACCGCATATAGTTTAACTAAAATACCTATAAAATTATCGTAAGTAGTACTACCAGCATATATATCTTGATATACTGTTGCTTGTATATGATTAAAGATTTTTTCATAAGATTCTTTATATCTAGTTTTAATAACAGTATCATTTAATTCTGTAAAATCGTCGTTGATAGCACATCTCAATAATGTTTTAAACATGTCTATGGGTATAGTTAATTTTTTTAAACGCTCTTCGAGTTTTTTTAAAGTAATGGGAGACAGAGTAATGTTATTTGGGTTAATCATGATAATATAGTAGCCCCCTTATTTAAAAAACTTATAAGTTTATTAGACACTAAACAATATTCTATAATACCCTCTAACATATTTGTAGCTGTTTTATTTTCTGATATATAAGCACATTCTTCTGAATGTATGAAATGTATCCATTCATCTATTAAATTAGTAAATACATCTTCGCTAGGTTTTACATATATATTCATAAATGCTGTTGTATTATTATTTAAAAAATATAATAATAAATTAGCTCTTTCTTCAATTAATGAATTATTAAACAATTCGTTAATATGGATATCTCCATTTTCATCTGTTATATATTCTTTATATTTAATATATACATTCGTGCGTGGGTTTACTTTTTCTTCTTGCTCTGTAAACATATATATTGGTGCTTTTGTTATATCGTATATTTTAGGTAAACATAATAACATCCAAACACTTTGGGGATTAATGATTATAGAACTATAATTATGAGACATAAACATAGTCCCTACGGGTGTTAATGATTCTAATGTATTGAGAATGTTTTCCATTTCTGGAAAACAATTTTTTTCATGAGTATGGTAAGCTAAATTGTGGTTATAACAATCTTTACTATTTAGATAATGTACAATATCTGTAAATCTTGCTATTAAATATATAAAGTTTGTAGCGTCTTCTATACTATATATACTTTTTGAATATTCTACATACATGTATTCTTCATCCACATGCATTTCAAAATTATCTCTTAATTTTAATTGCCTAATACTACATCTATAATAAGGGTTATCCAGCGGTCCAGAAAACTCTACATTTATAACTTCCCATTTAACATAATCGCCTTCTATTTCAAAATATGCGATATCGCCCACATGGGGAACTAAACCCACAGAACTGTCTATAGTAAATGCGGTTATTGTATTATATGAAAAAGAAACACCCCGCTCACCAGCATCCATAGAAGGTATTACTTGCTGAACTGCTGTTAACGGAACCATGTGTACTTTTTTAAATTTCCGCCCAGAGTGTTCGCCTGTCTTATGATATGTTTGTAAATAATGTGGGTCGTATTGTGTAGATTTATAATTTAATTGATAATAGGTAGAATAAACAATATTATTTACTTTAGCATAATAATCGTATACTAATTTTTTATACTCTTCTATATAATTTGTTAATCTAATAATGGGTTGCATACTAACCCACCTGCCAATACTTATGACGTTTGTTAGTTTTGAGTTGATATATATTTAAATCCATCATGGATGTATTTGCGCCTATTTGGAAAGTATGCGAATAATCGTGCCTATCGAAAGTAAAAGCAACTTCTATTTTAACAGTAGGATTATTGCTACCAACTGTATCTTCTACTTTAGTAACTGTTAAATTTGTTACAGTTATACGAGGTTCCCATTTTTTAATAGCATTTTCTAAATCGGATTTAATGCTTTCTAAAGTTCTATCATCCAATATATCCCAAATGTATTCTTTTAATCTGCAACCAAATTTAGGTTGCCATATTCTACTTTCTAATTTAGTATTAAAAATTACAAATAAAGACTGTACTATAACTTCCAAGTCTTCAGATAAATATAAATCACCAGTAGAAGAGATTTCTGGTAAACAACCAAGTAAAACAGATTGCATTAATTATCTCTCCTTTTTTTAAAAAAATTAATTTGAATAAATTTTATCAATTAAATCTTTTTCAACATAAGTAGTAATTTGCGATGTCAAATACTTTTCCATATCCGTCATAGTCAATTTTTTAACATCTATATTATAAAATTTACACATATCAAATAATACAGACCCTATTTCGACGTCAGTATTCATTTTTAAAAATATCTCAAATAATTTACATAACATTTTAAGTTTATTGGCTTTCAAAAAATCACCACCAAAAAAGAAAAACATTCCCCACTTATTAAAAAAGTGGGGAATGTGATTACTTATATTTATTGAGTTTAGATGAGCTATTTAATTGAGCTTCCGCTTTATTTTTGTTCATTTCTTCTTCCATTCTTTTTTGCTTTTCTTCTTCATATTTTATACGCCAAGTTAATATTTTATTAAACATTATAACAGGCATCATTTGGCAAGTATACCAAGATTCGCCGTTAAATAAAGTTGTATATAATCCTATTCTTTCTATTTGTGTTTTTTTAAATTCATATCTCGCTTTAATATCATTGTGATAGACGAAAAAGCTCGCTAATCATATTAATATACATTTCACTACGATTACCACAATGGGGGCACTGCGTCGATACCTCCACTCTAATACCGTAATCGCCATAAGCTTCTTTCCAGGCGTCGTATATAACACGTCTATCTCTAGCAGGCAAGTTTCTCATATATGAGTAAATTTCAAAGATATTATTTATATGAATTGTTTGTATTTTTTCTGGATCTTTTGCATCCGCAGCGGGAATATTTAACTGCTTAACAATTAAATAATCGTCTGCCTTTCTAAGTACTTCTGGTGATACGCCTCTACTATTAGCAAACACATACTCGTCCCAAAGCGTGGGCATATGTAATTCTATTTCATATTTACTTACAGGTAAAGTAATTTTAACTTCTTTCTTTAATAAAGACTCTTTACCTTCATATAATTTAACATCTGTATTTTGTGTTAAATTTGCTTTTTGAGTAAAATTTTTAGAACAAACAGAACACGTAATATTAAATTCTTGGTCTTCGCCATAAGACGAAATTACTAAACCATAAATTAAAGCTTCTCTATCAACAAGAGTTAAATTTTTCATAAAAGAATCCATACTATCAAAAGGTGCTTTTTTATTATCTACACAATCGAACAATGTTTTATTAATTAGCTCCAACATTTTAGTAGTAGATAGTGAAGATCCTTTCAACGCTTCTTCTTGCTGAACTAATAAAGATTTAACTAATAAAGAGTGTTGTGTATGGGGTGTAATAACTTCCCATTTGGGTAATTCAAATACTTGAATTGTCGGTATGTCTTTGCTTAACATAATAAAGTAAACCTCCTAAAAATAATTAAAATTAATATGATGTTGCTATTACACGAGCTTTTGCTACCTTAGTATTAGATTCATTAATCAATCTTATATAAGCATGTTTTTGCCAGTTTAATAACTCATTATAATAAGTATCCTGATTTATAAACAAACCTATAGCATTTGGATTCATATCTATATATAACAAGAAATCGTTATCTAAAAAAGCTACTGTTAAATAATATAATTCATTTGCAACTGGATGTGGTATTTCTACTATTTCTTCATCACTTGCTGCTATTTCTATATCTTCGCAATACAACACAGCATTAGGTAAATATGGTTCATGAGAGATTAAATCCAATCCTTCCATACTTACATATACTGTTGTTTCTATTGTTTCATCTGGTAAAACATATCGTCCATCTATATATATCTTTTTAGACGTTGTGTTTTCATATGTAGGCATTATATCCCTCCTCAAAAAATAATGATATTAATCTATTATTTGTTCTATATAGTTATCGACAAAAAATAATAGAGTGTGCCTAAAAAAGGCACACTCTATATCTATTAAACAATTCTATTCTTAGTCTACAATACGCAGTACTCCAACACCTTCACGTCTTACAAAGCGAGATGCGTATCTGCTAAGGAAGGACATGGCGGGTTTACGGCCTAGCGGCCAGGGAGTGATAGTTAGAGGTCTGTAAGGCGCAAATACAAATACAGCATTATCAGGATTATCTGGCTGTAGAAGTACAGGCATCTGACCCTGCGGGATAAGCGGGCTGGAAAGGATCTTCCAAGAATCATCAAGAGTTCCTACGAAGGGAGACTCACCAAATTCTCCACCCTTAACGTCGCCCTTAAATCTATAATCACCAACAGATTTAATAAGTGCTACGTCGATTGGGTTGCAAAGAACAACGTTACCAGTACCAATATTAGTATCAGTATAAATCTTTGCAGATAGGTCGTTGAGATGAAGAACAATCTGGCTGATCCATTCTTTCTTACCCCATGCGAAGTTACCCTGAGGTGTTTTAGTGAAAGTAAATCTATCACCAACAACACCTGTACCACAGGATGTGGGATTGAATCTGCGAGTTTCATTTAAGATCTTATGAAGAAGCCTGCGGTCGATATCCATGGCAACAGTCTTGCCAAACGTATCCACCAACTGGGCTTGTACGTCCATGTCAAAATATGCTTTTACGTCCTGCTCATATTGAATCGACCACTCGGCCTGGACTTCATGATCGATAGCATTGAGCCTAATCTTAACGTGTTTAAAACTGATTCTAGGAGCAATCATTTCCTCTGCTTGTGTAATGCTACCAACAACAGTAATGGATGCTACTTTATCTGCGGCTTCTCCGCCTCTTGTGCTGGACACGGAAATAATTCCGTTAAAGTAATCGATGTTACCATGTACGAAATCAATTTCTGCACCGCACTGTACGTCGAAAGAGAAGTTGCCGTCATCGTCGGGCTCTGCATAGAACTCTTCGGAGCTACCGTCGGCACGAACAGCACCAACAATAACAATGTCTCTTGCTAAGTGTGCATTGGCACTTGTAAAGCCATTAACATCAAGAATATTAACAGCGGAAGGGACGTTTAATGAATACGGAGGAAGTTCAACAGTATAATCGCCAAAGGGCTGTGCAGTAGATACAGGCTGATTAATGTTGGGAAGCTCGTACTCGGTGTTGCCAACTTTAGCTACTGCCATAAGGAACGCATGAACAATTTCTGGACGATCCATAGGCATTACAGTTAAAGCTTCGCGCACAACTAGCTGGGGCCACATTCTTCTAAAAATGGGCATTACAAGAGGTGCTACAGGATTGAAACCATAAACGGTTTCTGCAAGCAGACCATTTCTAACTTGCTGGCTGTAAGTATCAAACTCCTCTTTCATCATAGGAGACAAGCCCTCGGAAAGGCTATTGGAGTATAAATCGAATAAAGAATCTTCTGCTAAAATAGTTTGGAAATCGGAAATGGGATGTGCGCCGTGTTTGCCCATAAAGGAAGTAGTTTCCTTTAATAGACCTCTCATCTGATTATAACTACTCATTCTTTTTTAACCCCCAAAAAAATTTACAAAATATGTTATATGTTTTGGGGCAAATCTTCTTCGTTGATATGTCTTTCTTCTTTCTTCTTCAATACCCAATGATATTTAGCAACACACGCTATGCGTTTCTTACTTTATTAGTAAGCGTTTGGTTTCCATGGTTGCTAACACGGTACCTTATTTAACTTATGATTTTAAATACTTATCAAATAATTCTTCTACGGGACCCTTACCATTTATATAATCATCAAGGAAATTAATTACATCTGAAGATTGGTAATCAGTTACATCACCAATATAACCATATATCATAGAATCGATATCTTTATTAGCTTCTGTTAATTGTTTACTTTTTAGTTTTGTTTCTAAACTTTCTACTATTTGTTCTAGACTAAAACTCGGTCGTTTTGTATGTAATACATTTTCCAATAAATCACTTCTATCATATATTACATCGTGTTCTAAATATACACTTGGGACTGTATCTTCTCTAAACTTATTAAAGTTTTCAGATACAACTTCCACCATACGTGCTTTAGCATGTGAAGGATTACTAACACAGTCGTATGTAATAATACTAAACGGATTTGTAACTTCTGTTACACCATCGTGTCTTACTTTAGATTCGCCAATAGCACGAAGCGAAAAACCCACCGGGACTTGATCCATAATTAATCCAGCCATTTTAAAACCCGGATCTGTTAAACTAGTTTCTACGATACCATAAACAACATTATCGTCTATATAAATATCTTCAAATATATGACTTGCCTTTTCATATAATACAACAAAATGTCTATAAGAATCTGCCTCATCGTTGCCTAATACTAATGGATGGTCTAGTTCACCTAATAAAGATCTACTTTTAATAATAGGTCTAAGTTCGTTTAAAGATTTTTCTAAAATATATCTTGGGTATATACGTTTGTTTTTATTAACTTCGTTTAATGTTTGTAATACTGTTTTAATTCTAGCCTTAGGCATACGATAACCTGCGGATGAAGTTTCTAATAATTCTGTACTACCGGAAAAGTTAGCAAATCCTTCATTTAACAAAAACATAGTGTATACTCCACCCCCTTCTACATTTCTTGTTTTTCTTGTCTGTTTTTTTCACGAATTTGTTCTATTTTAGACTTAGCTTGCTCTACCGCCGTCTGTATAAAATCTTCCATTTCAGCATTAATTTCTGCAATATCATCACGATCCATTATACTACCGCCCATATTGGCAATTGTAGATAATAATTTATTTAATTGCTGATTAATTTTTAATATTTCAGGATCTGATGTAGAAGAACTAACATCGTCTAATAAATCTCGTAATTCCATTACTTGTCTAATATTGGAAGTTAGTTTATCCTTCTGATCTTCTGTGTCCTCTACACCCATACTAAAATCATCACCAGGGGTACTATCAGAATCTCCACCAAAATTAAAATCGTCTCCGCCTAAGTTTAAATCTAAATCTCCGGAATCCCCACCAAAATCAAAGTCATCGCCGGACGGTTCGTCGCCACCAAAATCGAAATTATCCCCCGTAGCAGAAGTGCTTGATGTGTCACTAAAATCTAAATTCTCCTCACCAGCATCTGTTTGTTCTGGTACATCTAAAGAAGTATCTATATCACCTAAATCAAAATTTGGTGTGTTTGAAGTTGTTTGTTCTATATCGTCCTGTTTTTGGAAACTATCTAATCTATTTTGAAATTTCATTAAAGCATTATCTAATGCATCTTCGCGTATGGCTTCTGTAATCATTAAATTAAAAAATGTATCATCCGATAATTCTTCTAATATTTCCTCAACAGATTGGTGTGGTTTATTAATCCAATCCTCAATTGAATTATACATAATTACGCTCCACCCCCAAAGTCATCTGCGCCCATACCTACATCTCCGCCCCCGCCAGCTCCACCAAATTCGGCACCACCAGCAAAGGGATTTTCAAAACCCAACTCATCCATTTCTACTTCATCTTCTTCTTTTTTGCGCTGTAATTCTTCCAACATAATAGTATCCCAATCAATTTCCGGCATGTATTTTTGTCTAATATAACTTTCGGGTACGCCCATTTCTTCTAAGTCTAAAAAAATGCTTTTGATTTTACTATAATAAGAACTAACGTTTTCTACATTAATAGCAGCAGGGGGCGCAAAACTACATATAATACTTAAAAATAAAGGATTTATATTATCCATATGTATAATTCTATATATTTTTTGTAATAAAGCAGTATATTGTGAACTAAATATTTTTTGCATTCTAATAATAGATCTTGCAAATAACATAGATTCTTGAGCCAATGTTGCTTTAGTGGAATTAAATTCTTCTATACCTAAATAAGAAGGAGGAATTTCTAATCCTGTAAGTATATTTTTTAAATAGAAATTATCTTCATCCGTTACATCGGACATAGTACCTAATTCTAAGGTATCTATATCAACCATACGCTGTCCACCACGGGTGGGAATATAAAAATCTTCAAATGTTGAAATAAGAGAAGGAATAGCATCTGTAGTACCTAAATCGTCAACTGTAATTTCTCTTTTCTTAACAGATCTTTTTACAGATTCTATTCTCTTTCTAGCATCGTGTGTATTAGTAACATCTATATAAAATACTAAATGTTTTCCCACCCTAGCCAATCTATATAACGTAGATGCGGTTAATCTAGCTAAGTATAATTTCATAGTATACAACAAATCTGCAAAATAAGACTCGCCATAAGGTTCATTTTCATTACTCGGGTATTTAAAATGTTGCATATTATTGACAGGTATAAATCTTACTAAAATTTGCTGATTTGGATTATTAATTAAAATTTTAGTTATTAAATCTTTAAATTCGTCTGGTACTTTACTAATTGATTTATTAGTTAAATACTGTCTTACTTGCATAAATAATTTTGTTATCATTTGATCAGAAACGGCTTTTTCTTCTGGGAATTTAGAAGTTTGTCTAGTATTTATTGTAGCCATGTTGTCAACTGCTTGTTCAACATATAAATATCCCATAACCCATTTATTTCTATGTAGTACAATTACATTGCGTGGATCGATTTCTATTAATTTTATATCATGTATAGCTAATTTATCGCTACCGTACACTTTAGATACACGAACATCAAAAGGCTGATCGGGAATTTTTTCATATACTTCTGGAGCTATTTCTTTCTCTTCTTCCTTTTCATCCTTTTTCTTTTTATCCTTATCATCTTTTTTCTTATCTTTATTCGCTTCTGCAAAAAATTCAAATACATTAAATTCAGATTCTTCTTCATTAATACGTAAATTTATAGAAGATTCTTTAACTAGTTCTGGTGTTTCTATAAAATGTATATTTGCTTGACCTTGTTCAGTACCTTCTTTAAGAATAATGTTGTTTGCTTGTGTTGCAACATACATCATATTATCGTCTGTTGTTATTTCTATAAACCTATCGCCTTCAATTAATGTAGATGTTATAATACCGTCTATAGAAGATTCTAATTCTAAATACTTAACATAGTCTCGAAATTCTCTAATTAAATCTGCAAATTCTTGTTTTTTAATTTCTGACTCATCGTCTATCATAATACGAAAAGCCTTTTTATTAATATCATCTGGAGATAATATATTGTCTACCCATACACGAGTTGCTCTAGAAAGAATAGGTATTTTTTTTCTAATTTCTTGTATACTATCGTACATAGCAATTCTAGAAGGTGATGGTTGTGCTCCAGATAATTCTTTTGTTATATCTTCCATAATATTAGTAATACTATCACGTTTATTATCAGAATTAGTAGCTTGCAATAATTGTACTATATCTCTTTTTTTATACGGATCTAACGGCGTTTGTGTTTGTAATTTGACTACTTGTTTATCTAAATCACCAAGTAAGTCTTGAGATTTATTTAAACGGAGAAGCAAATTTTTAGCTTTGTCCAATAACGACATTACGAATTACTCCTCCTTTAATTTTCCAAGTTCGAATTCTTCTATAGGTTCTAAAAATGAAATTGTATAAACCTCATCTATTTTAAGCGTAACAAAACCTATAATAATATCTTGTATTTCTGTTTTAGTGTAATATGAAAACAATAACCTTTTTAAATATTTTGGTATATATCCTAATACAAATTTACAACCATCTAATATTATATTATTGTATTCATGAACACTTATAGCGGTATCCCCAACTAAAACATCGTGTACGGCTTGTGTGTTAGTATATCTTAAAACATAATCAGCTATTAATTTTATGAAAATATCTTGAGCTTCTATAAAGTTATCTAAATTATGTTTCCATAAAATGGGTTTAACATATTTATATATAAGTAAACTAAATACACATAACATCAAAATAATTATAAAATTAAACATATAGAACCCCCTTAAAAAAGAAACTGGGCTGATATGTACATATCAACCCAGTTGTGTATTAACATTATTTCTTTTTGTTTTTCATATCCTCGTCTGCATCTGTTGCATAGAAAAATAATAAAGTCTGTTTATTAACTAATAAAATATCATTTTTTGATGTGGGTATATCTAGAGAAACAAAAGGTTTATCAGAATCTGCTATAATTTGACATATTTCGTGTATTTCTTCTTTTGACATATCCTCTGCTGTTAAAACGCTTTTTTCTCCACCCTGATAACCGAATACTAATTTTTTAGCTTTCATGATGATACTAATCCTCCAATATCGATTTTTTTAGTTTATGTAATAACAAACCTCCCAAGTAATGTATGAGAGGTTTGTTATTAATTATATTATTCTGTTTCTTCTTTTGTTTCTTTAACTTTTTTTCTTGTTCGAGTAGTAACGGGTGGCTGAGTTATAATTTCATAATCTACACCCTGTTGTTGCAAAACGGCTAACTGATGTTCATATAATTCAACTATAGCTGGCGTTCGTAATCCACCATAACCAAAACAAGTCAACATACCGTGCGATTTAATTCTCACGTTTACTTTTTGTCTACCGGTCATTTTTAATCACCATCCATTAAAAGGTGACCGGATTATTTACTAGATCCGTCTATATCTTCACGAATTCTTTTAAGAACCGCAGAAGGATCGTGGGCTTCTCTCTTATGGCATACTGTTAGTAACATTCCCTTTTCTGTAATAACAAGATTAGACTTTTTACCCCAGGGTATTTTCTTACCCATTGCTTCAAGATAGGGTGTTAATCTTGCTCTAGCAATTTTAACAATGGGTGCGCCTATCTTACTAACCATAGAAGGATTACTAAACATTTCGGACATTTTTATAATAGCATCTGGTATTGCATATACATTACCTTCAATAACATCTGCTATAGGATATCTATAGTCCATAGTATGCTTACCTTCATTCATATAGTATAAGTGTGTTTGTTTTAGAGAAGTAATATCATAAGATGTATCCGCTTGCTGGGCAGTTTCTAGAATATTTTTATTTGCCTGAAATGCATTATATTTTGCATTTTCAGCAATAGGAAGAAGAGAAGTGTTTAGTACTTTAAGTGCTTCTTCTAATTTATCCTCATCATCTTCCTCTAATTCTGCATCCTCTACACCGTCATCCGCAATAATAACATCTTCTTCATCGTCTACAGGAAGGTCTTCATCTAATACCGCGTCTTCCATATCTTCTGGAATGTCTTCAGGTACCACATCTACTTCAGATTGCCCATCAATAGATACTGGCTCGCCAACAGTTGCTTCTACTTCATCCACATCCGCACCTTGAGGTAGCTCAATCTGAATAATGGGCGCTTCTTCCGACTCCTCGATAACTTTAACAGCAATATCGTCTGCAGATACGCCTGCGGGTAATGTTATATGTACAACAGAAGGTTCTTCTTCGGGCACAACATCGGAAGGTTCTGTTAAAAGATCTTCTGACTTATCTAACGCATCATCGACAGTATCGATATCATCATTAAGTTCAAACCCGTCTAGTTCAAGATCTAATTCTTCCTCATCTTCTTCCAATTCTTCTTTAAGAAGATTTTCAAGAAGAGTGTCGTATTTTTTAATTAAAACATCTAAACCTTCATAAATAACTTTTTCACTTTTCTTTTGTTTTGCATTAATATTTTCTTCTGTACTTTCAGTTACATTATTTTTTACTGAAGCTTTTTTACTTTTAAACTGCTTAATTTGGTCTAATACTATATTAACATTGTCCTGTATTTGTTGTAATTGTGCTTCTTCCAAGTCCGACAATTCATCATCTTCTACATTATCTAATTCAATATCATCCCGCTCTGGATCTACTTCAACATCAACATCATCTAGGGGCTCAACGGAAGTAACATCGTCGTTTGTATCGCCCATAGTATAACTATCTATTTCTTCATTAACTGCGGAATCTCTTGCTGATGGATTATTAACTGTAATATCTATACCATCTGGTGCGCTAATGACTAAATTACCACTATCGTCTACAGACACATCCATATTTGTTGGATTATCTGTATCTATATTAACAAGCGGTTCTTCGCCACTTTCTAAATCGATTAATTCCTCTTCAGTATCTAATACGTCCACATCATCTGTATCTACTTCAAGCGCATCGGAATCTTCTAAATCAATTAAATCGTCCGCGGGCTCTAAATCGTCTTCCATTTCTAAATTTGGTTCTTCCGTAGAAACAACAACAGTATCGATACCATCAGTGTCTGTAGTAACTACATCTACTACATCTTCGTCCTCTAACATTTCTGTAAAAAGTTGTTGTAGTTTTTCAAATTGTTTTTCTGTAATATATTGAGCAGTATACTCATTTGCGTTATTTAAAATTTCGTGCAATGCTTCTATTACCGCTTTTTGTTCTTCTTGCGACAAAGACGTATTAAAATATTTCCCATCTGGTGTAGTTGTTGCTGACTTATTTAAAAGATCTTGCACCAACGCCACATTCTTCATTTTAGTTACATCGTCTAAAACTTGTGCCACTTTTGCCATTAAATAAATCCCCCTTGTTTTCTTCTTTCTTCTAGACTATAGCAGATATACCACCACTACCAATTACCAATAGTGTTGTTAATAATCCTATCAATGCATTTGTTGGAGTAAATAATGAAGACATTATAGAAATTTTTTCTTTTAGTTCTTCATTAAATCTATTTACAATAACGGCTTTTAAAAAAACCATAAATATAAATCCACCTAACATACCGCTTGCAGACTCTTTAACAAAGGTGGCTGTGATATTAGGTGCTTGTGGGTCTGGAGGTAATAATTCTTCGGGTATTTCAACACCATCCGAACCAAATATTCCTTTAATTTTATCTTGAATCTTATTCCATCTAGATGGACCCGAAGATAATCTTGCTCTAGATATTTTTCTTTCTGCACTATTCATCCACAATCCAATACCTAAAATAACTACAGCGGATATTAACCCTATAACAACAGAAGATGTTATATATGTTACTATAACAGGAGTTATAACAGTAGCTGCCGCAGTATCAAATAAAGACCTTGTTGCGGCTTTAATATAATTTTTAATATAACCTAACGCTATATTTAAACCAGATTTTATGCTAGATACAATAGTATTAATAAAAGATTTAAACCATTTTAATTGAATTGCATTATTAATTTTATTATTTACATGAGACCATTTAACAATTTCCATTAAAATATTTTTAGTAGAAGATATACAATTTTCTATTGTTTTTCGATATGCTGGGTATGTTCTATATACCTTGTTTAAAAAAAGATTATAATCCTTTACTTGAGGTTTTAAATAAGCACCTTTAGACTTACAATTTTTTTCTACTGTATGTAACATAGCAAGTCTTTGCGATTTTGTTGGTATTCTCATAACACACCCCCCATATTCAAAGAAATCTATTGTGTACAGTATTTGTTCTATATTAAAATCATGTCACTAATTTAATAATAAAATTAGTGTACAATCAATCTAGAACAAATATAGATAAGAATATAATTTTTAATATTCTTTAATCGAAAGGAAGTGTATGAAAATTACTAAGAATTTATATATTAATTTAAAAAGTTATAATTTTTTACAAGAAACTAAATATAAAAAACTATTAGAAGCAGCAGATACCATGTCCATTTGGAGTTCTATATCGGGTACTGTAATGTCTGGTATTAAATTATTAACTACAGATATAAAAGACCCTTCATATCAAACACTAATAAATAATTACGATGCTAATAAAACAGCAGTAACCGCTTCATTAACACATGCTAAAAATGTACTTGTTGAAGAAATTGGTATTGCTGGTGGGGACGCTAAAAAAGCAGGTAGCGATTTATTAGAATGGATTGTTAACAAATTAAATGTTGTAAAAGATGCTTTAGGAACAGTATTTGGTACAATTATCAATGCGATAACTACTGCTGCTCGTACTGCATTCGATTTTTTGAAAGGATTATTTAGTAGAATTACTGGAGCAGATCAATCTACAGAAGGTGTGTGGGCATATTTTAAAAGCGAACGTTTTTTAGATATACCTGCCAGTTCTTGGCTAATATGGGGCACAATAGCCGCTTTTAGTATTATTGTTTTTGCTAAATTTGTTAAATGGCTTAAAAATAGAAAGAAGACAGAAACTTCGGAATCGTTTAATAATTATATTTTAAACGATTTAAAATTATTAGAAGAAGTTAGATTAACAGAAGCCGTTTCTGCAAATATATATAAAAAAGCTGGAGAAAGTGCTATGGACCTCCAGCAAGATATCGAGGAGGTAAAAGACAGAAGTGGTATTTCATGGACAACTATAAAAATTATAGGTATTGTACATTTAATTGCTTTAGGTATTTATGGTTGTGTTAAATTAACAGCAGACGGGACTGCATAATATATTTTCTAAAAGGAGATAACTATAAATGAGTAAACTTAAAGAAAATCCCCACGGCGGATACTTAGGCATCGGTACGGGTGAAAAACAACAATTACAAACGTTAAAAGATATAGCTCTACTTAAACAATGGGTTTCGGGTAATCCAGAAAAAGTAAATAAAGCAAAAGATATAGTAACTATTAGTTTAGATGGTATAAAAGATGCTTCATCGACTGTTGCAGGTGCGTTAACCGCTTCTGTAAGTGGTGCTGTACAAAAAGTTAAAGACGAAGCAGCTAAAACAAGATTCAAATCATTTATGCCTAGAGTTTTAAGTAATTTATTAAAAAACATTAACTCTGCTATAAAATTAACATGGGAAAGAAGTGGAGTGCTTATGAGAGAGCACCCGAGTATTAAATACGCTGGGTTGGCTTTCTTAGGAGCGACTGTTTGTTTAATGCTATATAAAGTTGTTAAATGGGTTAGAGGTACAAAAAAAGAAGAACAAGTTAGTGAATTACAAACTAATATTTTTACATTTAATAAAAAATTAAAAGAAGGATTTGAATTTACTAAAAACTTAAATAAAATATTAAAAGAAGCAGAAAATTCTGAATCCGCTATGCTAAGCACCATTCAAAGATCTAAAACAGCGGCAGAAGAATGTGGTTTATTTGCAATAGAAGCGGAAGAGAAGAAAGAAGGAGCTTCATTAATTAAAAAAATTGCATATACAGTACTTGGTGGTGTAGCTGCCTTAGCCGCAGGTTTAGCTTTATATGGTTATTATTCTGCAACTCCTGTTGAAGGAAAAGATTGGAAGTTACCTACTCTTTAGTGAAAGCTGTGCTAAGCAAGACTTAGCAATTTTCTTACCCGGCTTGTATAAAAGGATATTGAATATGTTTTAGTAATTTTCTTATTTAATATAATTCCAGAAATACAGAGTTGCGGCAAATACGCCGCAACTCTTATTTTCTCGATATTTTAATTCTAAAGAAAGTGGCCCATATTACTTTTTTGCCCCACATCTACTCTAATATCTTCGGGCTTAATTACACTAGCAGATTTAATTACAACACCAAATAAAGAACTAATAGCATTCATATCATCGACCATTCTATATGAGCTATAATCTATAAATGTTTTAAATTTTATATTAGAAGGACCGTCTCTATTCTTATCTACTGTACACCATATCTCAACCCAATCTTCCGCACTGGATATGGTGCTTACTGTTTCTAGTGCTATAGAATCGGAATCTATAATACGCATATCTCTAGATATAAAATCAAAAATAGCTAAGAAATCCGTATTTTCAAATTTACGTCTAGAACCCGCTACAGCGGATCCGTCTAATTGAGCGTCTTTCTTATAAGAACTTGTTGTTAACTGAGTAACAGTAACTACTGGTATATCATAATCTACAGCTAGTGTTTTTAATTCGTCTGTTATAGCACCCAAGTCTCTCCATTCCTGGTCTGCTTTAGATGGGTTAACAGCATTCATTTTGTCCGCATAGTCTAGAAATAATATATCTATTTTAACATTATTACGTCTTTCGATATCATTAATCATAGACATCAAATCTAAAGCATTTAAAGATTTTGGTGGTTGCCATACTATATATAAATCTGTACTTTCATTTTTAAAACAAGCTTCATATGCTTCTGTATATTCGTCTAACTGATTTAATAAAGTAGATGCATCTATTTGTTGTTTTCTTAAACCCACTGTTATATAAACTCTTACATATGTGTAAACACATATTGGTCTATTCAACTCAGTGATAACGAGTCTGCTACGATGGTTTGTAGTCTTACTAACTCTCCCAAGTTCTCCAAGATGGCTGTAACCCAGCCAACATACGACTACCATAAAGTTGTAAGTTTTTGGCAGCGTTAGTGTCTCTATCTTCTTCATAGTTGCATACGGGACATTTGTAAACTCTGTCTTGCAGTCTTAACTTATTGGAACCTTCTAAACGATAACCACAACAACTACATAATTGCGTTGATGGGAAATATGAATCTGCTTGTATAAAAATGTTACCGTGTGAAGCAGATTTGTATCGTAACATTTCAACGAACATTCCCCAACAAGCATCTTGTATTTGCTTGGCTAGCTTCTTGTTTTTCATCAGATTTAGAGGTCGTAAAGTTTCAACTACAATTGTTTTATACCTTTTACAAATATCAGTAGTAGTTTGATGAAGAAAATCTTTTCTGAGACATGTTATTTTCCACCACAGCTTATTAAACTTGGCTTTCGTTTTTAGATACTTGTTGGATTGTTTACGTTGGCCTTTTTTAAACTTACGATCCATTACCTTCTGATAAAATATAATACGTTTTTCCAATTGTTTCAATCGTTTCTTTGGAGCGTGGTATGACGTTTCATCTGATAATGTAGCATAAGTTTTAAGGCCAAGATCTATTCCAACAATATCTTTAGCTGTGGTTTGACCACGTGGTTGATTAAGTTGTATTTGGAAATTAGCAAAATAACGATCGGCTTTTTTGAAGAAACAAATTTCTTTAATGGTTCCATTAAAACCGATTGGTTCTGTTAGTTTGAACCAACGATATCTTTGTGGAAATTTGAAACCACGACCACAATTAATTTTAAATTTAGTGTAAGTATTATTCCAAGTAATACGTTTACCATTTTCAGTAGAATATTTAAATGATTGCGGTGTTTTGTTTTTCTTTTTAAATTTAGGATAATTAGCTATACCTTTCCACATTCGTTTAAACGCATTATATAGAGTTCTATAACTTCTTACACGAATTTCTGAAGGCATATCAAATTCCCAATCTTCTTTAGTTGCGTTTAAATATTTACTCAAATCATTAAATTTATATTTTTCCTTTGCTTCTTGCCGTCGATTGTTTTCTGCTAACATCTTGTTCCAACAATACCTGTTATAACCAAAACACTGGTCTAAATAACGTTGCATCGTCTTACACATCTTTATCTCGATCATATGAGAGACCATTTCACCCATTGAACACTCACCTCCTTCCCAAATAATATTTCTATTATTTGTTCTGGAAGTGTTTCACATTACTATGGGCTATAACCCATACATTATAAGAGTTCCAACTTTGTCTTTCGACTGTTGTTAAATAACACAGACTATATCATATCCCTCGTTGATACGAGGGTGCTCGCACTTCGAGGATTACCGTCACCGGGTTCCCCTACTCCCTTCCGGGATAGTCGTTGAACCTTCATCTCTGTGAGATGCTTGGCTGCTGATTGCCCATTGTCAAAGCACTTAGGCTTGCGCCATATGCCCATCCTAAGAATTTTTTCTACTTTCGTCGCATGTCACGCTCAGGCTTGCGCCTCACGTTGTAGCTTCTTAGGCTCTTAGGGGTTTCCAGCAGTTCACGAGCTTATTCGACACTAATTACTTAGTGAAGGGACCTTTTGATCCACAGCATACAAAACGCATTTTAGTTTCTTCTATACTATTTTCTAAAGACAAGTATAATACTGCACGTCGCTTATCTGTTTTTTTATTTTCATTTTTAGCTTGCAATGAGCGTAAACACATATACGCCATATTGACTAATACTAATGATTTGCCCCCGCCAGAGACTCCACCAAACATATATACTCGCCTGTTTTCAAAGCCCCCATTTAAAATTTTATCTAAAATCTTATATCTTGTAGGTATCCTTTCTCTACTTAATTCCTTTGTAAGTATTTGCTCTATTTCTTCTTCAGACATTGCTACAATATATTCTGTTTGTTTATTATATGCTTTAGTTTCCATTAAAGCATTTTGTAGTACAGTATTAAAGTTAGTTAAAAAATCTGCAAATGTTGTTACATCTTGATAACCGTTTGCAATAAAATTATATAATACTTGATATTGTCCTATAGCATTATACAACAATTTACGTTGCATAAATCTTTCTTCTATTAACGTTACTGTTGATTGATCTAATATTTCTTGATATAAATATTTGTTTAAATATTCGACTGCTTTTTCTGAGTTTAATAATTCATTATCTGCTATAAATACTTTAAATTTATCTAATGCCACATCCCCATCTATTACTTTTTGATTTAACGTAAAAGTTTTATTTAATATTTTCCATATTTCATTTTCATATTCATTAAACGATATAATATTAACTTTACTTTCTTTTTGTTTTTTTTCTATGTTTTGTAATAATGCTTTAAATTCCTTAGCTAATATTGTAGCATTCTTCAATGTTTGATTATCTTGTTTTTTACCAAATACTATTCTAGCATAATAAGATAAAAATTCAGAACCTATAAAGACTTTATCATTTTCTAAAACACGTTTTAATTGTTGTAGAAGATCGACAGATTCTACCAAATATAAAACCCTCCCCATCTATAGAGAACTACTACATTGTTTGTTCCGGGAGCATGAAATATAATTATTCTTGGTTATACTTTTTCCACACTTTTTTACAAAGAAGTTTAATAGCGTGCATCATATTATGATTTTGATGTGACAACACGACACTTTTCCAAGAATATTGTTTCTGTTTTTCTTTTAAAGCAACAATCCATTCAACCCAATTTTCATCAATTTTATCAATTAATGCTTGTGGACTTTTTCTATTTATATATTTTTCTAAATATGCTTGTTTTAAACCTAGATCTGGATACACAATAGCAAACTCTATATTAGCTTCTTGTAGAGCAGAAAGCACTTCTGCATGTGTGGATACAAAAATAATATCTGTTTTATTTCAGCTAATGCTGTTTTAATATGTTCTATATAATTTGCGGGGAAATGTTGTTTGTCAAATTTAGAACTATCCGAATCCAAAACAATAATACCCTTTTCTTTAAGAAGTTTAGTAGCTGTTGTTTTACCTACACCAGGAAAGCCAGCAATAACCATAGTCATAGTAATAATATCCTTTCTACCATTTATTTTCATCTAAAGTCTCCACAGCTTCAAACGATTGTAACAATGTATTTATTTGTGTTTTTATTTCTTTAGCAGATTTAAATGCATCCGCACCCTCGTGAGATAATATATTATTAAAAGTTTTTATTGTATTAAATATTGCAGTGCATTTATTATTAACATATCTAGTTATTCTACCCGATCTTAAAGTAGTTGCTGTGGTTAATAATTTATTACCAAACTCTTGTTTATCTTGAAAAAACATATCTATTAATTTCTTTGATTCTATTTTACACCAAGCATGTAATTTTTTAAAAGACAATGCTTGATATAACATAAATATATATTGTGTATCTGTAACCATTCTACCATTTTCACCAATATGTGTTTCTATACCTTTAAACCCATAAGTATTTTGCATGTATTTTATTTTATCTTGTATGATCATATTATTAGTCAAATGTTTATTTATTTGATGATAATCTTTAACACCTTTATGTGCATAAGCAGGTCTTAAATCGGCAGTATAAAAACTAGGCACAGGCTCTGTTTCCCAAAATGTAAAAGCATTAGCTCTACATACTGTCATTATAGCAGAAGTGCTATCAAACGTAATACTTACATTCATATTATACTTTTTTAATAATTCTTCAAACAAAGTATAAAATAAAATATCTAAAAAACCAGTAACTCCAAGTATGTGAAAGTACATAGAGTTGCCTTTCTTTAAATATTCCAGTTCTCTTTGCAATATATCTTGCATAGGAATCATATACGATATAAAAGATGTATCGTTAGCAGTACCACTATTAGATACTATACCACCTACAGCCCATCTATGCCCACCCAAATATTCTTCCGGAGGTGTTGCTTTCAATACTTCTTGCCATAAATCAAATATATTGGGTGATTGGAAATGATATACAAAGTATATATTTTTACGTTTAGCTTCAGATAATTGAGACATTTGTTTCATACCTTGTATTGTATATTTTAAAGCATCTTCTCTATTAACTTTACCTTTCTGTGTGGGTATAACATCTTCTATAAAAAAATAAGTATTGCTATCAGGTACATAATCTATGAAATTGCAATAACCGTCTATTAGATAAGGTATATTTTTAGGTTCTATCATTTCCATTTGTATTTGGAAACCGCCAGAATCTATAAAGATATTATTATCTAAATAACTACGTGTAAAATTATAATCTCTTTTAATTTTATTAACAGATCTTTGTATGTTTTTAATATTACCTCCACTATGTAAAGCTTCACCAAAAGACAACATACAATTATCTATATGAGTATTAGCAAAATTTCTAATTTTAGAATCATCGCCATCGTATTGAAATTTCATAGAACGTAATAATACTCTAACAGATGCATACACAATACCATTAACATCAAACAATATAATAATACCTCCTCTGGTATTGTTTCTATTATACGAAACTAAAAGATAGTTTGCAATGCTTTAATTTAACTACTACTATCGAAAGATTTAGTATAGGGTGTAATAGACAAATTTCCTTCTACCCACATTTTCATCCATAATGTTTTGTGTGTGGAATTTTCAAACATGATATATGCATGTTTAATAGTTTCATCTCTAACCCACCAATTATCACCATAAGGCGCCATTTCTACAGTGAAATGACACACATAATTAGACCTCTTGATTCTGTAAAAAACAGAATCGATTGGGATAGGGATAGGGGAAATCGTCGAAGGAACGTACTTTTACCTAGACGATGGAAAAACATATCGAAAATTTGACGATGGGGATATAATTACGACTTCAACGGTTCAAGAAGTCGTAAGGGTGGACAACACCCCCGTCAAAATTGTAACACGCAATACCACCTACCATGTGCTATACTGGTAAGTGAAAAAGGACCCTGCTAACACAGAGGGTGCTATTATTTTTTGCTTACGCATCAGACTATATTACAATCGGGATTAAGTTCTTTATCTAAATTCTTACCAAATACAATATGCAATCTTGGTGATAAATTAACACCTAACCGATGACATATTTGTATAACAGGATATAAATTAGCCATTAATTCTTCATATGTTCCACCTAAAGGCATAAGCCATATACGCCACTTATCAAAACCAGATACAAGTGCTTTACTTATAAAGTGCTGTTCTCTTCCATAATTATTTGGGTCTACTACTAACTTCAATTCAACATCATCAAAATATGCTAAAGTTTCTAATAGCTCTAATTGTTGTTCCATTAAATCGTCTGACCAAATTTTAGGAGACCAACTATATACATATTTACTAATACGTTTAAGCGGATCTGTATGATGTATTGTCTTGATAAGATTTGGAAGTAAATAACCGTTAGTTTCAAATATAACTTTATTAGGTATTTTTACAGCTTCAATACTATATAACTTATATAATAATTCTATTATATTTGGTATGTATAATGTAGGCTCGCCACCAGTAATTAATAAGTTACGAGATATATTACTTAAACGTGCAATATCTGAAATAGTGTATTGCTTAGGTGACTGGCTCATAGTTACTAATGAGTCACAAAAACTACAAGGTGTTTTATTTTCTACTAAATTGCAAAGCGGAAATCTTATTAGTGTTACTGGTAAACCTTGTGTGGAACCTTCACCTTGTAAGGTGTTAAATAATTCTAATAATGAATACATAATTTTTAAACTCCTTTAGGTAAAGAAATGTATATTTGTGAAGATACCTTTATTAAACTTTCTACAAGCATATCATATACAATTTTAACATTTAATCCACCCAACCCACAACCTAATGCAGGAATTGCAATAGATGATATTTTGTGCGTTTGTAAAATATTTTTTAAATCTTTTAATCCTTCTTCTATATAGTAATACTTACTAGAATCAGACCAATGTTTCTTTGTGGGAAAATTAATAATATAGTAAGGATATATATGTCCATGTACTCTATATATTAAACACTTACCTATTTGTATTGTTTTTTGAAAACATGCTTGTTTGTAATATTTAAAATTATCTGGATATCTATTTTTAAATTCTAAAGCTAAACCTTTTCCCATTACACCTACACAATTGACAGGATTAACAATAGCTTCTACATCAAGATCAAATATATTTTCATTAGATATAGTAATAGACATATTTAACTCCAAAGATGGAAGAAGTTTTTTGCAAACAATGTTAACCCCTTTTTTGCTTTTTTATAATCTTTTGTTTTTTCTTCTTCATTTTTATATGGTTTATCATCCATTTCTAATGCATACTGAAATGCGAATATCATTTCATCTAACATTTCATTCCATTCAATATCACTTAAATACGAGGGGCGACTTTTATTCATTTTTCTAAATGCTACTAATCTTGGATATATAAACAATGCTATAGAGGTATATAAATTCCATAATTCTTTTTCGGAAAATCCATAAAGTTTAAGTTCTGCTTCCCATTGCTCTTGTCTGTCATCTTTTTCATGCCATATAGATAACCAATCGAAAGTTTCGCTTGGTACGACTAATTTCTTTTCTAACACTCCAAAGCCGGGTTCGAACTTAAACATTTTCTTTTTCCCATATATCTAATAATGTTAGTTGTTGCATACCAACTTGTTGATCCATTTCAACATATCTAGAAATCATGTCAGAAATATTATTATCTTTTTGAATTTTTGAATAATCATAAACAGCACAATTTTTTATACACATATTTTTACTTATATCTCCTTCACTATCATATGTGAACTACCCACGACTAAAGTTGCGGGTATTCTCCGCCTACACCATAAAATAAAACGCTTGTTTATTTATTTATGGAATTTGTTTTAATTAACATATTATTACCATCCAACATCACTAGTATTTTTTACATCTATATGAAATAGATCCAATATTGGTTCTAATCTATTATAAATAGCATATTCTAACATTCCTGAAATATCTGGTATAAGCAAATCTGTATCTAATGTTACGTGTTCTGGTATAACTATAAAATCATATTCTTTTAATCTACCCTCATCTTTTAATTTATTGAGGTTATTACGTTGTGTTATATCTAGCTTATTAACTAATATGTTAGATAGTTTAAACCTATATCCTTTATCTCCAGGTTTAAATACATTACCATATATTGCATTATAAACCATCATACCTCTAACAGCTATAGGTTCTACTTTATATGTACGCATATTCCAAATACATGGAATGGCTGTATCTATAGAACCTTCAGATAGTAGTTTAATATAATCTTCTATATATAAATCTATAGCTCTTAGCATCTTACTTTTACTAATATTTTGTTTTAATATCTTATCTAATAAATCGCGCATCATATTTTTAGTAAATCTCGGATAATCACTTCTTACTACTTCCATACCAACAACATTTAAATTATCTACTTTTTCTTGTTCCTTTTGTATAGCCCAAATAGCGTATTTCTTTTTAGCATCAAGAAAAATAGATCTCTTTATTACTAATTCTTCTTTAAATCTAAAATCATATATACTGGCTAAAGACTTATCACTAGGTGTATTATGTAATGCTAACATTTGTTTCATAGCATGTTTATTAATAAATTCCGCTACTCTTCTAATAATTTTTAATACAATTTCTACCTTTTCATCATCGCTAGTAACATCATATTCATCCGCTAAAATTGCTCTAAGTACTGGATCTAAGTGCAAGAAAATAGAATCTGTATTATGTACTAAAATATCGTTAGCAAAAAACATATGTGTATCAGGGATAGATAAATCGTATACATAATTGTTAGTAGACTCGATGGGTTCTATAGATGTTATAGTATCTTCAATTATATTTATCAATAATAATAACCTCCTTTAACTTGCTACTATTTGTTCTCTTTGTAAAAATAAAACTATTAATTTAATGTGATATAGACGATTTGATTTAGATATATATTATTATATTGAACAACTAGGATATTGTCAATGGAACATCGACAATACGAAAGTTGTTCCGGACCCCATCGTCCGACCTTTAAGGAGGTGAAAACGATGGAAGTACTTTTTGTTAAAATTATGGCCCAGACGATGTGGGCCATTTATGTCCTCACTCGGCTTGTTTAGGTGAGGGAGGTGTCCTGAGCATGACGTTAAACTGCTCAATTATTTTTTGTTTGTGCTTAGTTTTTTTACGATTAAATTTGTATATATATTATTACAATGCAACATAATCTTAAAGGGTGCTAAGTCCCTTCAAACTTAGCAGTGTTTCCGCCCACAGTTGTTAGGCGGAGAAAGGAGGCAACATGAAAAAGTTGCCCGTTGCGCTCCAAAAACTCCTGGAAAGAAATTTCCAGGAGCGTGGAGGCCTTGCCGTTGGGAGGAACGTGTTTAAAAAACCCAGCGGTAAGGTTTTTGGGGGGTATGTAGATTTTTACATATCTCCCAAAAGCGTTCAGGCGCCTGTGGAGTATGCAGAAGTAACTCTGCTACTTCCTGGCGCCGGAGCCCCATTACGGGGCGCGGCGGCAGTTCGGCCCGCAGCTTGTGTAGAGGGATTAGACCTCTACCGGGCGGCACGGCTTGCGGGAGTTTCCTGCCAAAACATTCGGCAGGAGATAAACACAGCATGGGGGTGCTGTGTTGAAACTCTCGCAAGAGGAGAGACCCCCAAAAAGTCTCGCCCATACATTCCCTCTGTAACAGGAGGGTTTGTCTATGGGCTACGGCGGCTTGCTCCTGGACACCAGATCGGTGTCCAGGGGCTAAGGAACCTGGCAGATCAGACTCACTGGTCCGCCAGAGATCTGGGGGGCGAATTCACGTTGGTGAAATACCGCCAGCGTGGATAAACTCCCAGGAGCCGCTAACATAGGGCTCCTTTTTTTATTTTTAAGGACGCTAAGTTCCTTCAAACTTAGACGCTGTCGCCCACGCGAAGTTAGGCGAAGAGGAGGCTTTAAAATGAAAAGAGCTACAATAAGTGTGAGGAGGTTTACAGGTGTGAATAAATTTGGGCAGGACATCGCCCGAACTGTTTTCTCGTTTGTATGTCCGGTGGAGGAAATAGCCATCCACCTCAAAAAATTTAAAGAAACATTCAACTTCGATCGCTTGCACTGGGTCGAAGTTGACGGGAGAGATGTGAACGTTTAATCTCTCCCATAAGGGGCCCCGCTAATATAGGGGGCCTATTTATTTTTTTGAAAATATAACAAGAATACTACTCTTTGTTATATTTATTTTTTGAAAGGAGCATTTAAATGAAAACAACCTCAAGTGAAAAACAAGTTTTAAAGAAACAAGCATATCTTTTGCTTCTAAACAATTATTTAAAAGAGGCGAAAGAAATATCTACTAATCTGCTGGAACATTATCCAGCAGATTATAACACAGGTGAAGAAGCATATAATTTAATGGAGCTGAATATACGGATGAGGTATATATTCTGTCTCTATGAAATGTTTGATATGGGGGAGGATGTAAATGAAAAAGAATAAAAAACATATCAAGACAGAAGCTCTTCTAGTTCTCCTGAAGAAATATATAACAGAAATAGACAAACTTATAGACACACTTGTTGAAAATATTACAATAGACTATCCAGATAATGAGTATTATGCTGATCTGGATACAAGAATAAATATCATATGTAATATTCGTGATATTTATAATGAAGAAAGAAATATTATATTTAAAAAGGAGGAAAAAAATGACAGATAAACTAATTCCAATCTATATAAAAAATAAGAGGGGTAACATATGTTTGGTTACCCCAAACAAAACAAAGGGGTATGATAGAAGAGGTAATGAGATTAAACCCCTCTTCTATCATAAGCGGGATCGCGTTTTCCTTCTTAAAGAAGGAAACGTGTTTTCGAACCCCAGATGGACATATAGCTATCAATACGTCCACGAAACATTTCGGGAGGTGGAGAAGTGAAAAAAGTAATTTTCATAACTTTACTTTTATTTGCAAATACAATTATTTGTATGTTTGTATTGTTTTACCCATCGTCACTTACAGTTATAGATACAGATATACAAAAACATATCGTCTCCCCCAATGAAACGATGTGGGGGATTATATCGAAAAAATATTCTTCTCTTATCAACAGGGGAGAAGATATAAGGGAAATTATTTTTCTCGTGGAAGAATACAATAAGACTTCTGCGAGATTAGAGGTTGGGCAGGTTGTGTTACTGCCCACAATACAATGAAAAAATTTAAGGAGCTAGGATACTTAATCCTAGCTATTATAATACCGCTCCCCATTATTTTATATACTGAAAAAATGGGCAGCGAAGAGTATTGGCTTACTATATTAATTGTTACTTGTATATTGGGGCCAATGCTAGAAGAGTTTTTCCGCCACATTTCTATATATAAAGGAAATGGCGGAAAAGTATATACCTGGGGACTTATGGTAATTGAGTCCTTTGTAGGTATAATAATGTTTATGATGGGATTGTGGATTACTGGTATTCTACAAATTCTATCGAGAGCAATTCATCTTTTGTTTTTGGGCGTCAACAAAAACAAGGGATGGAAAAGAGCAACACTAATGCATATACTTTTTAACATTGCAATGGTGTTACTTAGTATGACACAGACAGAAGATTGGGTATCTCTGTCTGCTGTTGTAATATTTCTAATTATAAAGCAACAGAAGATTTTGTCTGTTGCGAAAAAATAAAATCGATACCCCCCATATGGTTTTGGGGGGTATTATTTTTTGCTCTACCTTTAATCTAAAAATGGTTTAACAACTTGATTGATATCTACATAGGGATCTCCACAAGGACTAGCTTCTTCACATTTTCCTTTTATAATACATGAAGGCCCGGCAGTTTTAAATAATATGGGTGCTACTTTCTTTACTTCTATTAACATAAGTCTAGCCAATTCTCTAATTTCCCATTGACTTCTTTTACACAATCTCAATGTAAAAAAATTATGTAACGATCGAGCATTCATAGTCACAGCTAATTGAGTTTCCCAACTATGGGGTAATATATATCTAGCATCTTCTTCTAAAATGCCTTTATTTAAAAATTCTTTATACATATCTGTAGCTACCTTTACTAAACTTTCAAATTTAATACAGCTTTCTATATCGTTCTTAATAGAAGGTGGTATTACCACAGTTATTTCTTTTGGATCTGTATTCATTGTAATATAACGCTGACTTTGTTGTGAAAAATTTGCTAGTCTATGTCTTACTAATTGATGACTACATATTCTGCTAATACCATTAATAGCAAAAGTAAAAGAAGCGTGTTCAAAGGTAGATGTGTGGCCACTACGATATAAATGTTTAATTAATTTGGACTTTTGCAAATTTGTAATATCTTTACCATAATCTTCTTCTGTCATATCTACAGGATCGTAGCAACATCTAGCCGCCATATAAACAACATCGTCTGGATTAGGAGTATGTGATAATAATTTTACACGCATCATATAAAAGAAACCCCCAAATTATTTTTTGCTAGTTTTCTTTTTAGGTTTATTTTTACTTCCTTTAGGTCTGCCTCTTTTTCTTTTTGGTTTTTCTTCTTTAGGTACTATCTTTTCTTCTATTTTAATTGTATCCTGTACAACTATAGGTGTTGGTGGTATAGGTGCTGTAGCAAAATCATTTACTTCTTTATCGTAATCCGACATCAATACAAAATCATCTTTATTAGTAGGTTCTTCTATACTACCCACAATAGTTTCATTGTCTTTATTTAACTGTTTAAAACTATCTAGTATTCTTTCCTTTTCATTTGTAAGCCTTTCTTCAAAAATAGTTTCTTCTTTTTTATCTTCTTCTATTAATAATTGTTCTTTAATTTGTTTAATATGTTTGGGTTCTTTTTTAATATAATCGTTAGGATCTAATTGTTTAATTTTAAACAAATGCTGCATTCCATTTCTAGTATTAAGTGCCACTACAATAGACTCTGTAATACTAGTAATAGTAAGTCTTGCGCGACCACATAATTCTTTAATTTCCGATAATGTATACTTTTTTTGCGCCATCATGGTCCTCCCAATAATTTTTTTCGTTTTGCAAAACTGTTCACAAACAATAAATCAAAACCTTTATATTTAAGAAAATCGTCTGGTATGATGTACAAATATAGTTTTTTAGTAAACGGTAATAATTTATATGAATGATACATTTTTAATTCTTGTCTGTACTGTTTAAAAGCCGCCATGACAAATTCTGTACAACACATTTTATCAGAATTTTTAAAATCTAAAATAAAGTCATACGGCGTACCTAATAAATTTTTAGCTTCTTTCACTACATTATTAATTTCCACTTCGGTTAATTTAGGTCTTAATATAGCCAAATAATCACATCGTAGAAAACGCATTAACCCTTCTTGAAACACACCGTCTTGCATAGAATGTATTACTTCACGATCACCGATATATAATCCAACATGTGTAAATTTACCAGGAATGAAATAACTATCCAAATAATCTACATATCCTCTTAATAATACATCCCCTTTCTTTATAATACGAAATACTTCTTTATCATCTTCATCCGACATTCTATAACCTCTAGGATTATATATCAACCAAAAAGGAAATGGATATATTTTAATTCTTGAAAACATTTTTAGAAAAACAGAAACAATATTATAAAACACTACTAAACATCTCCTTTGAAAACTAGGAGATGATAATACTTGATAATTAAAAATCTAGTTCTTAATTAATGTCTTATCACCGATTATTAAATCTTTGGGTGTACATTCGACTACATTACCATCTTTAACAATCATAATACTTTCATCCTCTGTAACAGTTACTGTTTTACCACTAGCAGTTGTAATTTTGTATAATTGCTTGTCTGTTTTATGTTTCATTATATAATCTACATATGTTTCTACAGCATTATTATGTTTATCTATTGTAGTGGTATATGTATCCGTAAGAAACATTCTTTGTTTATCTTTTAATTGTTCTACATCTTTATTTTTATTAGCAAACTGAGAATCCCAGAATGCTTCTATTGTTTGTTCAGTACCGTTTATAGATATTTTTGTGTTACCTACTACACTATCGCCATATATAATTGTATCTAGTACTTCTTCTGCTTTAATTAAAAAGTCTTTATCTATATCTATAAATTCCGCTTCTATATTTTTTTCTGCTTCCATTTTCTTAAGATAACTATCAACCATATACGAACCCATCTTACTAATTTCTCTACCTGTTTTAGTAATAGATTGTGTTATCTCATTAGAAAAAAATCTAAACCCTTCATTTGCCATAGCACCGTATAATGAGTTAGTTAATACTTTATATGTTGTTTGCATATTATTATATCTATCTACAAGCATGGTATCTTCATTTTTTATAGCTTCAAACATCATGTCTTTATATTTATTTCGTTCACGAATTAACATATCTATAACTTCGTATAACATAGATAATTCTTCTTCATGTGACATAAATATAGTTCCAGCAATAGTAACTATATAGTTTCTATTAGAAATCCAGTTTTCAAATTTTTGAGTTGTTGTTTTTAATACTTGACCGTTGCTCAAACTTACAAGTAATTCTTGTCTGTTTAAAAATTTATCCCTATGATACATAAATTCGTACATAAGATCTTCATCTATTTTACCAACATATGTATCTGTAAAAAGATTATATCTAGCAATTATAAATGGATATAGACTAGCTAAGTCAAAATCACAAACCCATTCATATATACCCTTATTGGGGGTTCTAACATACGCACCCAATAAAGCTTCTTTAGTTTGATTTTCTTTTCTGACTGTAAATGCCATATTTTTATTGTATAAATAATTATATATAAGACCGTCTATTAAACGTAATGTAGTATATCCTTCTTTCCACGACACATTGGCAATTTGTACTATACTATGCATAAGTTCTATATATTTTAACTTATCATCCAATAATTTAATTAAGTAAACGTCGTTAATGTTGTATGCTATAAAAGTATCTATATCATTATCAAAAACTTCTGTCATATTAGCATCTAAATCTACTTTAGATATATTTAATTCATGGTTTGCAATAAAGCCTAGTTTAAAACTTTCCCTTTCACCAAAACTCATTTCTTTATATAAACGTAAGTAGTCCACATTATAAACAAACGGAACATCCACATCTACATACTCTCTATCTCTTTTATTAAATGTTGTTAAAGACCAATCCATCTCTACATTAAGAGACTTAAAACGATAGTAAATATAGGGCAAGTCGAACTGTTCTGTATTCCAGCCACTACACAAATCCACTTCTAATGAATTGAATTTGTCTAAAAACGCAGTTAACATATCAAATTCATTATCATATTCATATAACTCAAAACTTGTTAAATCGTACTCTAATCTTTTTAAAATATTATCTTTATTTATTGTAGATTTATTAATATTGTAAACATATGTATAACAAGTATTTTCATAATTATCGTATATAGTAACCATATTAATAGGAAACTTTGTTGCTTCAGATGCCAGCTTTGAAAAATCTAATATACTGTTTCCTGTATATATTTCTATATCTATAATTGCGAGTCTTAATTTATATAATGTTTCTTCATTGTTTGCTCTCCATTCTACATTCTTATGAACAGCAAAACTTAAATCTGCATTATAAGCATGAGGATTATCTTTCATAAAAAACCATCTATTACTGTACTTAATTGTACGCTTATTTAATCTATCTATAGGCATAACACTTTTAGTTTCTGTGTCGCTATAATAAACATCCACAAACGTATCTATTTCATTTATTATTTTTTTATTTTTATTTCTAAATATTTGATACGCCACATCTCCATTTTCTTTATCTATTCTATATATTGTATCGACAAGCATTACACCATTAGGATTTTCTATGGGCTTTACTATTTCTTTAGGTATGTCTATTATTTTTTCTTCTTTAGGTTTACCCATATTTTCCATAAAATCGTTTAAAGTATTTTCTAACGTTTCGTTTAATGTAGCATTATCAATACTTTCTTCAACATCCCATATAGCAACATCATCTACCACAATATGTTTATCTACTATATTCAATGTTTGTAAATATTTTTGTGTGTCTTCTATTGTTTTTTTATTTGCTTTTCTTACTCTTGGTTTATAAGAATCATTAACAATATCTACTACCAATTCCAGTCTATCTATATCGTCTTTACTTGTTATAGGCACTACTCTGTTATTTTCAAACATAAAAATAGACTTATACATATTATCTTCAGTAATACCTAATCTATTAATAGCTTCTATAGTATAAGGTACAATAACCGTTTTTCTATCTACCATAGAACGTATAATTGTAAATACATCTACATATTTATTAATGTTTTCATTTGTTAAGGTTTCTAAACTTAAATAAGTTGAAATATAAGGCACGTCTATTACAGGAATAATATCTGTTGCTGTATTACCTAATAGTATTACAGCAACATCTTCTATTTTTTGTGCGTTGGTAATATAAAATTGATTACTATTTTTATATGTAGATTCTAATATACTATGTAATAAAGCAAAAGTCTTTTCTGTTTTAGATACTTTAATATCTTTCAATCCTATAGACTCTAAAAAACTATCTTGGTCTTTTGTAGTGTTTAAAAATAACTCTATATCTGATAATTTCAAATGAGGATACTTACGTCTTATTTCTTTTAATAATTGTATATTGGGTTTAGACGATCTAATATATTGCAAGTTTGTTTTATTAACAGCTACTTGTTTATGCAGTTCACCAAACATATGAGGCTTTGTATTATAGAACGTTAACAGATCTTCATTAATTAACGAATTAAAATATACACACGAAGTAAAATCATCTTCAGATAAATTTAATAAAGTTCCAATATATAAGGAATTAGCATCTTCGGGAAACGGTTGATTATTACGCAACCAATAAATATATTGAGTTAATGGCGAATACTTTTTAGGTTGCATTTTTACCCCCCTAAATATGGGCTATTTTTTAACATCGTTAAGTATTCAACAGATAGTTGTGCTTTTACTAAAGGTTCTAATTCTAATTTTCTAAATTTTATACTTTTAAAATTATCATGAGATATTTCATATTCAATATACTGTATTTGTTTTTTTACATTTCTAATCCAATCATCTTTTGGATATGTTATATTAAACATATTGTATGTTTCATTATAATCAAATAAGTAATATACTTCCCTCAATCTTGGTACTAATGATAACGCAAAAGTACACATTAAGCAAGGCTGATGAGAAGCTATTACTGCTATACCATCATAAGTATTTTTATCGATATCATAAAACATATTAATTGCATCTATAACACTATGATATATTGGACTAATATATTTCTTATCAGTACCTACAGCTAAAATATCAACTTCTTCTATACTACGTTTATATTGTAGTTCTATTATAGCTGCGCCCATTATATGTCCACCCTTTTCCATATGTTCTTTTGTGTGTGGAATCATATACTCAAAAAATACGTCTTTTAATAATACATCCTTTGCAAGCATGATATCTCTCCTAATTATTATAATGTATGTTTCATTATTTGTTCCATCTACTAGCTTTTATTTAAAATATAGATGTGACCACTATTTAATTTGGATATATGTATATTATTATAATGGACAAGAGAATTAATATTTGTATATCGCTACGTATGTCTAGTGGTATAGAAAAGTTGACATATGGGTTCGCGATTAACCCGGTGTGGAAAAACCGACGCCCAGAAACTATGGGCTCTCCGAACAAAGGAGGTGATTCGGAGATGACCACCAACCCTCAAGTCTGGTCATATGACCAGAACGGGTTCAGAACACTCGCTATCGGCGAGTCCGGCGGTGATGAGTGTTCTATAATATGCTGCCCCAATTGCTACAGCGAGGGCGGCGACTACGGACTGTCGTTCAATTATAAATGGGACGACGTCCGTAAAGGATGGGATGTTTGGGCTGGGTGCGCGACTTGCGCCCATGTCGAAACACACCCCTTCATTGAAACTGATTAATGGGAAGTTTCGGCTTCCCATTATTTTTTGTACGTTTTACCATACAAAAAAGAAAGGAATGAAATGTAAAATGCGAAAAAATACTATAGTACCACCAAAAAATAAAAAGGGTGAGTGGTGTTATACGCTCACCAAAACATCCGCTCGAAGAAGAGCAAAGCGTATTCATAAAAAAAGAATGAGGAGGTGGTTAAAAGAAAATTTATATTAAGTTTAAATGGGGGAAGTATAACATATATAACTCCCCCATTATTTTTTGTTCTTTCATCGAGAAAAAAAGATAAGGACACCCTTTAGTAGGATGTCCTCATCATAACTAAAACCGGAGGCGTGGCTTTAGTTATAAATATAAAAAATATTAAACATTATTACTTGCATGAAAAATATTATCATATTCCTCTATATGTGTTTTAAAATCTAATTCGTGAAATAGCATATATTGTTTAGACCAAAAAAATACTTGGTTCCAATCTACTTTTCTCCTAATCCTCCTTTCCATACTAACATATTTTTTTCCTCTTATAAAACCATATATTAGATGTAGATAACGATATTTTTCTCGTAAATTATTAAGCATAATTTGATTAAAACGATAGTTATAAAGTTCTGGATCTCTTGCAATACCAAAAGGAAAATCGTTAGCTAAAACATTTTTAACTTTTCTAATATCTGTTCCTAGACGTTTTAATTCTTCCTTAATAGCTAGAATTCTTAGACGGATTGGATTATTCTCTTTTGACATAATCATGATAGTAATTATCCCTCCTATGTATATGAAATTATTCTTTACATATTTTTTATAAAATAAAATAATTCTTTTAAACTTGTTCGATAATAAAAATAATCATCGGCTTCACTATCAATGAGAAAATGAAGAAATTTATTTTCATTATTTATTCGATATACAATATCTCGTTCATAATATGGAAAATTAGAACCTCTATTTTTATATGAAGATTCTTCATCGTAATACCAAATTCTAGTTAATTGTTCTATATTTGCCTTTACGGTCATTATCTTAATAGAGTTTGGTTTAATTAATTTATTATGTTTTAAATTATTAATATGTTCTAACTGGTTTTAATTCTTCAGAAGATAAATCATCTACATTAACCTCACCCGTCATCTTAAAAGACTCACCTGATATTTCATGTTGATATGAATACTTTTTATATTTTTCAAATTCGATATTAGACCATCTTACAACATAACCGGATTTATTATCTTTAAAAGAATACTTTGAAATGAAAAACACAATACATTTTTCCCATATGTTTGAAGTAGTATTAATATCTTCCCCATCTTCATTAAATAAATAATGTGCTATATAAATAGTATTATTGTATTTTTTATATCCCAATGTAATATGTTGCGGTTCTCGTATTTCTAATACTAACTCTTCGATGGGTCGAACGGACCATTTTGGAAACATAAATTTATACTGTTCTATTTGCCCTTGTAGTCTTTTTTCTCTTCGTTTTATTTCATCAAAAGATAATGTTTTCAATGGTTCTTTTTTTTGTCATGAAACATTCCTCACATTATTAATTGTTTATTTAAAAACATTGTTTTTGAAATATTAAAGTAAATTAGATGTTGCTTTTGCTTTCTTTCCTTGAATTTTATAATATAAAATATATGCAAAATGTATAATAAGAGATACTGCTGTATACATTATAGCACTAATTACTAAACCTGGTAAAAAACCAACAAGATTTATTTTTAACGCTGCTAATAAACTAGCTGCTATAGAAACGCTCGTTGTAAATAATGCAAGTTTAGTATTTGTATGTAGTGCTTCTATTTTATTAATAAGTTTATTATATTCTTTAAATAAAGTACCTTCATCGTTTATTACAACACCAACAAATAAAAAATTAACAGCTATAATATATGCTTCTTTTTTAAACATAACAGCTGTGGGTGATGCGATAATAGTTTCCAAATCAGAAGAAGCTAATATTTCTAAATCTATATCTTGATGCATTAATACACATTCTTTAAGAAATAATTTATATATATGTAAACTATTTTCTTTTACTTTTTGCATATACGATTTACTTACTTTTGAAGCCAATTCTGTAAATTCTGTATATAAAATATGTATAGCTTGATCTAAACCGGATTCATCATAATCCTTTATATTATTTATTTTTTTAAAAAATAATCTGGATTGACTTGTATCATGTTTCTTTCTTAAAGATTTTAAAGCAGTTACTGTTGATATCACATCTTCTCTAAGACGTATTTCTGGATGTTGTTTATACACACGAATCAAACCTCTCTACTTTTTTCATTCCATATTGTTCTAACTCCATCTAATAGGATAACCGTTATTCAAAACATCACAATTACAATGTAACGTTTCGCAAGGAAAATATTTACATTCATCTAAAAATGGACAGTATCCTTTAGGATGTTCTATAAGAACTTTCATAACATCCGCATGAGTTGAAGCGTATGCTCTTACTATATCAAATATTTCTCGATGAGTTAAGTTATGCACTACTTCTCTTTTAATTTGTTGCATAATCACACCTCAATATAAATAATATATTATCATAATGAGGGGAAGCTTATATAATATGCTCCCCTCAAAGAGATAGTAGAAAAGGAGGAAACACCACACTTGAGAGCACCAATCTCATCTTAACTACTATCTTTATTATTTTTTTAATTTGCTTCCATTATTTTTAATTTGTATTTTTCAATTGTTTCTTTTTTCCATGCTTCATCTGTAGTATCTATATAACCTTCTTTTTCTATTTGCTCTATATAATAAGCATAAGAATCGAAGGGTTCTATATCTTCCATATAAAATATTTCATAAGGATCTCTTATTCTAGCTGCTAAAAAAGCGTGTCTTCTTAAAGAACAAGACCCACATGATCCACAAGGTATATGTGTTAACTGTAAAGATTTTGCTTGTAGTATACGCATTTTATCCGAAGATTCTTTAATACTAATTGGATCGTAACAACTTGTAGTACAGTGAAAAGGAACATCTAAAGCACTACCCAATAGTATAAGATCTTTTTTCATTAAATGTGATACAACAGGCAACATTTTAATACCATATAATGAACCGTGTTGAAGCATATTGCTAAACGCAGTAATCCAAGTAATGCTGTTGTCTGGATATGCTGCTTCTTCTTCCATATTACACCCGGTAACCACGACGCTAGCACCATGTGTTTCGGCTATTCCTGCACATATAGAAGACAAAATAGTATTACGAATTACAACCCATTCTGCCGCACTACTAGCACTAGATATGCCTGTTGTTACACTTAACGAATAATCTGTTAACGGTGTTTTACTAAATTTACTAAATAAATTTTTAATATCTAAATGAATGTATTTAGCATTTAAATCTTTTGCTATTAACAAAGACGACTTCTTTTCACTTTGCCAGCCACGTTGACCTAAATTAAGATTGGCAATAATTGTATTTGAAAAACCTAACATTTTATTAGATATGTATGCAGCAACACTACTATCTATACCACCACTACAAACAACAACACATGTATCTGTTTTTTTAATTGGAATATGTGTAGAAGCAACATCGTTCTTAATACTAAATTGATTTTCCACAAATATATTTTGTGGATTTATAACCAGCGCGGTATATGCAGGTATTTGAGTATAACATAAATTATATTTGGTGGGTATTTCACTACCTACATATAAATATTTAAAAGGAGAATAATTAATATATAAGGATTGATAATTTTTACATATTATTAACTTGTTTAATGTAATATCGTATAGCATAAATGCATATGCGCCTTTTAAAACATTACATGTTTTAATAATTGCTTGTTCTATATCCCTTGTAGCTTCAATATTTAAATTGTATAATTGTGCTATTACCTGACTACTTGATATGTGTTTGGGTAAACTATATTTAGATTGCAATTCCGATGCATTTGAAATATAACCGTCGTGGACTATATACGTTCTTGCGCTTTCAAAAAACGGCTGTACATGTATATCATCTTTACTAATATGAGCGTCGAGTAAATTATCAGAATCAAAGGCGCCTATCATAAAATCTATAAATTGCGAATGCTGAAATAGATGTTGTGGTATATTAGTTTTATGTTGATTTTTTTCTACTGATATTGTTTTAGTATGCCTACCTTTCAACAATGCACCATAACTATCTGTACCTCTATAGTAGTTTGTTTGAAATAGCGATAGTAGCTCATTGGTTCGTTCCCTGCAATTATTATCTATATAACCAAAAAGCCCACTCATATTAATTACACAGCTTCTTTAGGTTCTTCTGTTGCTACACTTTCTACTTGAACAGAATCTTTTTCTTCAATAAAACTTCTTACCGCACTTTCTTCAAAATCTTTTAGTTCTGCTATTGTTAAGCAATATATAAATTCTTCATTTTTATGTTTAATAGAATCTAGTTTAATTTCAAAAATATCATAGAATTCTTTTACATATGGAAAACCTGTAATACATTCAAATGCTATATATTTAGCATCGTTAAGCGTATTAACGTTTTCGGGCATCATTACTTTAAACGTATTACCATGTTCTTTAAGTATATTTAAAACATTTATAACTGCGGATTCATCCGATACTTCTACATCCTTCTTCTCAATAATAACATTTACTTCCATTGCACGTACACCAAGATATCTCATAATATACCTCCAATATTGATAATGTATGTTTCTAGTATTTGTTCTATAGTTTTAAAAAGAACTAAAATTACTATGTCATATGAAATTTTGATGTTGTATAGTATTAATATCTTCTAACATTCTTTTTAACATAGTCTGTATAGGAAGATTTTCCCTATACTTAAATCTTGTTAAAAGTACATTTACCATAAGTTCTACTTGTGTTAATAATTTTTCTGTAGATTGGAATAACACCAATTGTCTCATTTGCGGTGTTATTGGACACTGTGTTATACCATCCAGATAATCTCTTACAAGCAATTCAAGCATATTGGTGCTATATATGCTTTTACATTTCAATTCAAATAAATCTAATAAGTTAAATAAACCCATATCTACTAAATAACTATATAAACAATATATATACTTTTTACCACACGGCGTATAACGCCTAAACAAATTTTCTTCATCAAACTCGTCTACATCTTTTTCTAACATTTCATATGTATAATCTAAAAAGATACAATATTTACTTTGTTTTTGTGGTGTAGGCAAATACTCTACACCCCCCATCTTATTTTCTGAAGTTATTTAAATTAACAACATTATTATCTTTTTTAAGTTGATTTAATGCACTACCATCAGCAACAACCAATCCACTTAATGATGCTATATATTGCTGTTTAAAATCTTTATCCACTTCAGATGTAGACCATACAATTTTGTGTTTAAATAATGTTACTTCCTTAATGCCACAAGAATTAAAAACAAACGGAACCATACTAACAGATAGCCCACCTGTTTGATCGTACTGTTTTGCAAATGTAAAAACATTTGATAGAGTTAATTGCGTATCTGTTTCTTCTACAAAAATACCCACATGCTCATCTGTTCCATCCATTGAAAACACAACAACTTTTTGCTCCATGATTATAATAATCCCCCTAAATTAAATTATTCAACAATCCGTTCCGCACGCACCACAGCAAAAACTTCCGAAATTGCTTGCAAATCTTCTGGAGTTACAGTAACATTTCTAAATTTTACATACTCAAATGTGCCCACAGATGAAACATCTACACTAGCATCTCCTTTTAATGTATCGGATAATGCTTTTTTAATTCTAGCATTAAGATCTAATATATAAAAAGCAGTTTCATAAGGTACTTGCCTTACCATAAGTTCATCCAATATTTGTGCTACACGTTCAACTTTATCTTTACCTACTAATCGTCGTTCCATTTCCAAATATAACACCCCCAAAACTATTCAAGTTTTCTTAAAATATTAGTATCCTCATTATCTGTTGTAAATAACTTTGAATTTTCTTCTAAATATTTACTTATCAATTTTGTATCAGAAATAATTGTAGCTACATCTTCTAAACTCTTAATAGTATACTCGTCCCATACTACATTTTTATTTCTGCAATGATCTAAACCTATCCATGCAATCAAAGAATCATTTTCATAGATAGGAAAACCTAAAATAGATTTTATATTTTGAATACTTAAAGTATGTTTCAATGCTAAGTTGGTATTTATGTCACGTAAATATACAATAGATTTTTTCTTATTTATAAAATCATGTATCATATTATGTGCGCCTAAATCATAAAATGTTTTATCTTGCAATAATGGGTTATTTAATTCTGAAGTAACGCCGTCAGCAACCCATTCGAATGCGTGGTACATAGAGTAATCGTTAGTTCTATCTACTTGTTTTAAAAAGAATATATACGATCTATCTGTAGCTGTTAATAAACCTATTACTTTTAAAATAGAATTTAAAATATCTTCAACACTTTTATTTTCTGCAAATAATTTAATACAGTCTAATATTGAAAATTGTTTAGTAGAAGCTATACTTATAGAACCTTTAAGTATATCTACATAGTTAGCTATAATTTCATCTTGTTGTTTTAATTTAGTTATATCTTTTTGATATAAAAAGATATATACTTCATTACTAAATAAATCTACTTCTATATCCGTATTTTTATTTTCTATATTATAATTTTTAACTTCGGGAAACAATTTTTGAAATAACGTATTGAACTTTAAAGACTGCTGTATTGGCACAATACTAGTCTCTAATAAATAATCTTTATCTTCTGCAGCTTTATTATAAACATATGTTAATGTATTAGACGACACATTATTTATACTATCGCGTATTTCATTATAATATTTTTCTTCAACTCTAAAATCAAATAAAGTATTTAACGGTTTACCTATTATGTGTTCTCTGTTAAAACCAGAAATTTTTTCTACTTGTTTATTAATGTATGTTATTATAGGATCGCTATATTGATTAATTTTAGTTATAATAACACCTTCATTAATATTATTCAATACTTCTTCTGTAAGTTTATACTTTTTATAATTTTCTATAACCGTGTTTATAGAATTAATAGATACAACCATATATTTTCTATTATAAGTATCAAAAGCACTATAATCTATTTTATAAATTTTGTTTTGAATATAGAAAATATCTAAATACTTATGATTACTATTATTAATATTTACATCACAGAAAATTTCTTTTAACGTATCGTACCTTTCAGAACTTTTAAATAAATCGTCTAAAGAAATATTTGCTCTATTGA
>JGI24711J26586_10000173_pt1 | contig 47275 bp, 40 predicted proteins | sample BioPla3DNA1_FD_26586 | JGI IMG/M metagenome (IMG submission 26586)
TTTGAATCCGTCGTCAACTTCGGTATTGGTAAGATTGTCAAAACGGCAGTTAAGTGAAACAACCTTATTATTAGGAAGAAGCTGTAGGATCTGGTCGATAAGATGTACACCCCAGTCGAAAAGCATTCCGCCGCCGTAAGGTTTTTGTCCGCGCCAGTCAGAGGGAATTCCGCGAGAACCATGGATACGGGATTCGATATTCATCATATCGCCGATCTCACCGGAATTAACAATCTGCTTCATCGCAAGGAAATCGACGTCCCAGCGGCGGTTCTGGTGGACGGTGAAAAGCTTTCCGGTCTCATTTGCGGTCCGGATCATGTCGTCGAGCTCTTCCATGTTCATGGAGACCGGTTTTTCGCAGATTGCATGTTTTCCGCCACGAAGAACCTCATTTACAACGGTGACATGAACATCGTTGGGAGTAGCTATAACACAGATGTCGACGCGATCATCATTCAGAACCTCATCAAGAGAGCTATATGCATATATTCCCCGTGATTCGGCAAGCTCAAGGCGTTCTTTCTTAATATCCCAGACCCCGAGCAGATTAACTACGTCACTCTTTAGGGCATACTCGCCGTGCCAGCCTCCCATTCCTCCGTAACCAACCACAACAAGATTTTTTTTCATGATAAATAACCTGGTATTATTTCCGTCCCGAAACCGAGACGCCTTTCATATTCAATAATAAATGTAAGTGTATATAAGTGTATAGAAATGTTATTTTTTCTTATGTTTAAGCCCAACTCATAGTAGAGGGCTTAGGATCGCTCATAATTGCTTCCTTAAGGACAGCAACAGCCTTCGAAAGACCTTCGTCAATGCTCATCAGGCTGTCCTCGTGTTCAATCGAAAGAACTCCGTCGTAGCCGACAAGGCGGAGGTTCGAAACGATATCACGCCAGAACTTAAGGTCGTTGCCGTATCCGAGCGCGCGGAACACCCAGCTGCGGTTGATTTCATCCCCGTAGTGCTTTGTGTCGAGGACGCCGTTGAGAGCCGTGTTAATCGGGTCTATCTTCGTATCTTTCGCATGGAAATGATATAAAGCGTCATTTTTGCCGAGGCAGCGAATAACAGAGGTAAGATCCATTCCCTGCCAGATCAGGTGAGACGGATCAAGGTTGGCGCCAAGGTTGTTGCCGGCAAGCTCGCGGAGCCTGAGAAGAGTTTCGGGATTGTAAACACAGAAGCCAGGATGCATCTCAAATGCAACACGGACGCCGTGGTTTTTGCAGAATGCAGACATTTCCTTCCAATATGGAACCAGAACCTCATCCCACTGATATTTCAGAACGGTAAGAAAGTCATCCGGCCAGGGGCAGGTGACCCAGTTGGGATACTGTCCCGAAGGGCTGTCGCCTGGGCAGCCGGAGAATCCGATCACGGTGTCGATACCCATCTTTTCCGCAAGCAGAACCGCATTGCGGAAATCGGTATCAAAGCCTTTGGCGATTTCTTTGTTCGGATGTACGGCGTTTCCGTGGCATGCCAAAGCAGCCGGTTCGATGCCGTATTTTTTGAAGGTGTCCATGAAAGTGTCAAAAGACTTGCCGTCTGAAAGCAGCAGCTCCGGGTTGCATTGGTTTTTGCCCGGATAGCCTCCGGCACCCAGTTCAACGGCTTCGACTCCGAGAGGCGCCAGCTTTGCAAGAGTCTCATCAAGAGTCAGTTTGCCGTAAAGATTCGCAAGTACACAAAGTTTCATATGGTTTCCTCCGTTTATATATCGAAAAATAAAATGTTACAAAGAATTATATGTGTCTAAAAGCTTCTGCAGCTCTTTTTCGGCTTTCGGCATGACTTTTGCAACAGCAGACGAAACATCCGCGGTTTTTTTGGTGACCTGATTCCGTATCGCGTCGGAAAGTCCGCCGATAGAATAGAGATAGCCGATATCATATGCTTTATTTCCGAAAATAATGTCCAACATACCTTCCGATTCGTTATCGCGAAGTACTTTGCCCTGCAGCGATACTTCGTAGAAAGCAGGACGAAGCAGGTTCATGGATTCGCAGGCGAGCGATTCGGTTATTATAGCAACGAAATCCAGATCGATTACCGAAACCGGAATCGCAACACCATAACCGTCGGTTCGGGCGAGGGTAAAGTGCTTTTCCTGGCTTTCATCATATTTCGGAATCGGCAGGACACCGAAGTCGGTATCCATCGCGCGGTAGTCACGAGGTATGTTTTCAAAGCAGGATGTTCGGATAAGAGCCCTGTCTTCCTGGAAGATGGTAGAAGCGTATTTCCAGATATCGTCGGCTTTGATTTTTTCCGCCATGAAAACATTCTCGCTGTCACGCATGAATTCGAGGATATCAGACGCGACAGTAATCGATTTTTCCGAGCCGACTTCGATTTGCAGGTTGCCGTTGTTGTTGCTGATCAGGCGCTCACCGGAGCCGAAATAGAAATCAGAAACGCCGGCATATTCTGAAACTATTCCCCAAAGGTCATATTGGTCGAGTATACCGTTACCGTCAATATCCGAAGTCACATTAGAGCCCAGCTGCTTCATTTTATCGATGATCCATTTTCCTTCGTTTACAAGAGCATACGGATCTTCAAGACTGTATTTTTCCCAGAGTCCTTTGTTGAAATATGCGCAGGAAACTCGCATATCATCGTAAAGATGGATGTCGCCGGTATCGAAGTAGAGCCTATCAGAAATGGTAAGCTCGTTTTTCATATTAATATCCCACCAGTCGGCTTCAAGATCAAGATGTCCCGCGTCAAGCAGATTCATAAGAAATCCGCCGGTAGCAAGGGAATAAAGACTGGTATAATTATGGATAATCAACTGATACGCATCATCACCGGCAGAGATGGATTTTTTTGCGTCTGAAACTACATTTCCGGAATCGTATTGAGAGATATCAACATTAAATCTTTCTTCAACGATTAGGTTTCTTTTGTAAATGGCGTCGTTTATATTGTCGCCGTTCTCGGCTTCGGTATCTGAGTTCATATAATACTTGATGTTTTGACCGGAGTTGCCGGCCGTGAGTATTACAAACTTCGCGCCTTCATAATCGTTGATCGGGACATTGGCAGAAGCAAAAGCGGTTTCAGTCAATTCGACATTAACGCTTTCGGTTGTTGTATCAGCATAAACCGCCGTAGTTGTATCCGGCTGAGCAGATGAATCTCTGCATGCAACTGCCGACAATGCAAGAACAACCGATATCAAAGCGCAAATCATTTTTTTCTTCATGACCATGCTCACTTAAGAAGAATTAAAGTAAAATTCCCTCATCTGCTCCTGCCGTATTTGTCGGGAGCAGATGAGAAATAAGATCAGAATCTGTAGATATCTCCGGTTTTGGCGGATGTATAAATGCCCTCAAGTATGCGTGTTACGCAGAAGGCCTGTTCGGGAAGAACGAAGGGATCCTTATCCTCGCGAACAGCTTTAATCCAAAGTTTGGCTTCGCGGACAGAAGGTTCTTCGTCTCCGTCTCCGTCGTAGAAAGCAGCTCCGCCGGCGTTAAGATCAGGCTGAAGAACATATTGGCGACCGTTGCGGACACCGTTGATTCGAACACCGCCTACCATGTCGCCGCCGGCAAGTGTTCCGCTGACTTGTGTTACTGCTTCGCGGACATCAAGGGTATTAAGAGCCCAGCTGGCTTCAAGATTTATAGTAGCGCCATTTTCCATAACAACGAAACCGAAAGCAGAGTCCTCAACGGTAAATTCAGCAGGATCCCATTTGCCCCAAGCGTTAGCCTGGTCAATGTCATTGTTAAGTTTATGATAAGCGGTACCGAGGCAATATTTAGGCTTGTAGTTGTCCATGATCCAGAGAGTGAGGTCAAGAGCATGGGTGCCTATATCGATAAGCGGACCGCCGCCCTGCTCATATTCGTTGAGGAAAACGCCCCATGTCGGAACCGCGCGGCGGCGGATCGCAATAGCGCGGGCATAATAGATATCTCCGAATGTGCCGTCAATAGCTTCCTTCTTTAAATAGAGCGAATCGGGACGCTGACGGTTTTGATAACCAATGGTCAGTTTTTTACCGTATTTTTTGGCGGCGTCGACCATCTTTTTGCCTTCTTCGCTGTTGATAGCCATCGGCTTTTCGCACATAACATGCTTGCCTGCCGCGAGAGCGTCGCAGGTGATAACGCTGTGCGAGCGGTTAGGAGTAAGAACATGGACTACATCGATAGTTTTATCTTCAAGCAGCTCGCGATAATCGGTGTATACTTTTGCTTTTGGAGTGCCATATTGTTTTGCGGCTTTAGCTGCCTTTTCCTCGATTAGATCGCAGAAAGCAACCATTTCAGCTTCCGGAACCTTGGCGAGAGAAGGCATGTGTTTACCGTTTGCAATACCGCCGCATCCGATAATACCGATTCTTGTTTTTGCCATAATAATATCCTCCGAGAAATTATATTCTTTACCATATTATATCCTACAATCAAACCAATGTCAAGAAGAATTTATAAATTTCTAACGCTCATCGACAAAGATGAACAGTATATATAGTTATACGACATATATGGAGAGAATTAATGGTGTTATTGTATAATTGTTTCTTTTCTCGGAAAAAAGCTTGTTTTACCGCTTTCATATACTCGCGACTGTAAAATTACAATGAATTTTAAGGTTAATCCATTGTTAAATATTGATGTAAAAGATTGACATTGAGCCAAAAAAGTGTTATACTCAATAGGAATAAAAACTTTTATAATGGTATCGTCGTCAGATAATAATTAATAACGGCAGATATCAAAGGTGTATTTATGCTTGATATAACCGCAAAGGTGATAGAAAATCGTCTGCTTAGCGAAAAGGGAAGGATCTATTCGCTTACACTCGATTCTCCGGAGCTTTCAAAGGACTGCTTGCCCGGGCAGTTTTATGAAATTAAAGTCGGGGGACTTGACAGCCGCTTTCTTTTGAGACGACCGTTCAGCGTTGCGTTTTGTGATGACAAGACAGTTACCATAAGATATAATGTTGTCGGAGCGGGAACCGAATGGATGAGCGGGATAACACCCGGTCAGATGCTCGATGTATTAGGCCCGCTCGGCCGCGGCTGGCCTGTTGATAAAACTAAAAAAACTTTGCTTGTCGGAGGAAGTACCGGCATATTTTCGGTACTCGGAGCCGCGTCACATCTCGGAGATAAATCTCGCGCAGTGCTCGGATTTCGTTCGTGTGATTTAGTCAATTCAGTTGAAGATTTTAAAGCATTCGGCGTGCCTGTTTCGATTATAACAGAAGACGGCAGTTCCGGCAGAAAAGGTTTGGTAACCGAGCTTGTAAAAGAAGAGCTTGATAAAAATGAATACGATACGGTGTTTATTTGCGGCTCTACTCTTATGATGAAAAGCGTTGCGGAACTCCTAAAAGATTACGACGTTGATTGCTATGTTTCCATTGAGGAAAGAATGGCATGCGGCGTCGGCGCCTGTATGGGCTGCGTCGTAAAAATTAAAGCCGACAACGAACAGGGCTGGGAATACAAGCGCGCCTGCGCCGAAGGACCGGTATTTAACGCCGCAGAGGTGATCTGGTGATGGAAAATACAAAAAAAGTTGACATGACAGTCGACATCGCCGGTATTAGACTTAAAAATCCGGTTATGACCTCCTCCGGTACCTGCGGTTACGGCAGAGATTATTTAGATATCTGGTCGCCTGCCGAGCTTGGCGCAATAATGGTTAAAGCCGTCTCGATCGAACCGAGAAACGGTAACCCTCCGCCGCGAATAGCTGAGATACCGTCAGGTGTCTTAAACTCGATAGGTCTGCAGAACCCAGGCGTCAGGCATTTCATTGAAACCGATCTGCCATGGCTTAAGAGTATCGGCGCAACTGTAATTGTCAATGTTGTCGGATATACCGCTGACGATTACGCCGCTTGTGTTGAGCTGCTCGATGAAACCGACGCGGATATGATTGAGCTTAATATATCATGTCCCAACGTCGCTGGTAAGCCGATAGGCGCCGATGCCAAAGCAACCGAGACATTAACGAACCAAATCAGAAATATCACAAAAAAACCGATAATAATTAAACTCAGTCCTAATGTAACGTCAATAACCGAGATAGCCCTTGCGGCGGAAGCCGGAGGAGCCGACGCGGTATCGCTTATCAACTGTCCGATGGGAATGCGGATAAACATAAATACAAGAAAACCTATGTTGGCAAACATTACCGGCGGTATGTCCGGTCCCGCAGTCTTTCCGCTGGCGCTCAGAATGGTCTGGCAGACGGCAAATGCCGTTAATATATCGGTAATAGGCGGGGGCGGTATCGTTAAATGGGAGGACGCCGTCGAGATGATGATGGCAGGAGCCGACGCAGTATTTATCGGCGCCGGGCTGTTTTACGATCCGGCGTCACCGCTTAAGGTTATTGAGGGACTTGAAAAATATTGCTGTGACAATAACCTCTCGAATGTCAACATCGAATGTCAACACGATAACCGATTCGCTTATTACCGACAGATGATATATTTTTCTTTGAAAATAAAATGAAGCCGCAGGAATCTCGTATGAATCGCTTAGGTTCGGTTATAGCGGCGGTATCTACTCCGCCGGGAAAGGGCGGTATCGCAGTAATAAGAATTTCGGGTCGGGGAGCCGCTGAGATAGCGGATAAAGTCTTCTTTCCGAAAAACAAAAAGCCTTTCTCAGCTCAAACGGCAAGAATCGCCGTATACGGCGATATAAAAAGCGAAGAGGGGATTATAGACGACGGCATTGCGATATATTTTCCGGCGCCAAATTCATATACCGGAGAAGATACTGTAGAAATATCCTGTCACGGCGGAGTTCTGCTCACAGAGCTGGTGCTTGAAGCGGTTTTTACCGCCGGAGCGCTTCCCGCGGAACCGGGTGAATTTACAAAGCGCGCTTATATTTCAGGCAAACTGGGACTGATAAAAGCCGAATCGGTAATCGATCTTATCGAAGCGGAAAGTCGTGAGAGCGTAAAACTTTCTTCCTCTCAGTCGAGAGGTGTTTTGAGCGAAAAGATAGATGCTATCTACAATGAAATGAAACAACTGCTCAGTTCGATATACGCCTATATCGACTTCCCGGATGAAGATCTTACCGATGTCCCGGGCAGCGAGCTTCTATCAAGACTGAAAGATATCCGCGACGAAGTAGACGCTCTTGCATCAACCTGGAAAACCGGACGCGCGATAAAAGACGGCATCTCCGCCTGCATCGCCGGCAAACCGAACGTCGGCAAATCGTCACTTCTTAATGCTCTTTTGGGTTATGACCGCGCAATCGTTACCGATATCGCCGGAACGACCCGAGATATTGTATCAGAAAAAGTCAATCTCGGGCGCGCTTCTCTCAAGCTCTCAGATACTGCCGGAATTCATAAGGCTGAAGACGTCGTTGAGCGCATAGGCGTTGATCGCGCAGTAGAGGAGCTTGAAAAATCGGAACTTATAATAGCTGTTTTCGACGGATCAAAACCACTTGATTCGGCAGATACCGAATTTGCTTCCCATATCAGGGCGGCAAGAAAGAGAAATCCGCTGACACAAGTCATCGCAGTAATAAACAAAAGCGATCTGCCCGCTGTTTTCAAAGATTCAGAGATAAAAGACCTTATCGAAGACGCCGAAACGCTGAGACTCAGCGCATGCAGCGGCGACATAAAGCCGCTTGCGGATTTAATCGACCGAATGTTTACCGACGGCTCGCTTGATCTTTCAAATGACGCTATTATTTCAAACGCTCGCCAGTATGCCGCTCTGGTTCGCGCCCGTGCAGATATTGAAAATGCGGTTGAATCTCTTAAAAGCGGTTTTACTCAGGATATAGCCGGGCTTGATGTAGAGCATGCGATGTCAAATATATCCGAAATAGACGGACTTTCAGTATCCGAAGATATTGTCGACGATATATTCAGCCGCTTCTGTGTCGGAAAATAGATAATTCGAATAACCCTAAAAAAATGGAAACAAAACGCTTCCAAAAAAACGACGGCGGATTTATCTGCGCTCATTGCGGGCGCGATGTGCCTCCGCTCAAAACAACTTCACGCGATCATTGCCCTTATTGTCTGTGGTCGATTCACATTGATATAAATCCCGGAGACCGCGCCTGCGGCTGCCTGGGTCAGCTTGAGCCGATGACGGCTTATCCGGATTCGAAAAAAGGGTATGTAATCGTATATCGATGCCAAAAGTGCGGTGAGGTTCGGAAATGCCGCGCTGCGCTCAAGGGAAACGAGCCGGATGATCTCAATCTTATAATCGAACTGACATCTGAACAGTTCCCATACCAGGGACATAAATGAAATAAGCCGGCATAAAGTCGGCAAGAAAATATGGATTCAAACAGACATATTATAATAATGCGGGTTGATAACAAGCCCGGAGTGCTTTCAAGGATTGCCGGACTTTTCACTCGCCGCGGCTACAATATCGACAGCCTCGTCACCGGCCCGACGGAAGATCCCGACGTTTATCACATGACTATAACCGTTATCGGCGAGCGTGAAATAATCGATCTGCTTATCAGACAGCTTGGGCGGGTTATGGAGGTAGTCGAAGTATTCTGCGCCGACAGCGATGATTATGTCACTTCCGAGCTTATGCTGCTTCGCGTAAGCTGCCCGCTTTCAAAGCGGCCGGATATGCTGAAGTTAACCGAAATAGTCAAGGTTGACGTAGCGGCAGTTAACAGCGATTCAATGGTGCTTAGGGTAATAGGAGACGACTTAAGGCATCGCACCGTAATTGAAGCCTTTCGCGAGTTTGGAATTGAGCGGATTATACGCTCAGGACCGGTTTCGATTGAGATTTAATCATTAGTCTTCAAAAAGTAAGTATAATATGCGATGATTTTTCGTTCGACTCCGCCGTGTTCATAATCGGGAGCCGTAAGAATAACACCCTCGAGGCTCAGTAGTTCGGAAGCTTGAAGCTCGTCTACCTTTGCTCGGAACACGATATCCGACGAGGAAAAGACGATGAATTCGTCGCCGCGGACTATGAGAGCGCCGCTGTGACCGATAACGATATCGGTATTTTCGAGACGTTCGGTGACATATTTTATGGTGCGGCCGTTAAGCTTTCGGGCCATTTCGCGGTTGTAAGCTACACTGCCGGGTTTTGGTTTGAAAAAGCGGTTTCTGATTTTCCTGAACATATCGACTCCTTAGGGTAGAAGACAAATCAAAGCTTTATATATATAATACCTTATTATTAAACAAAAATCAATACCAATACAAGTTTTTATATTTAGTATGGGAGGAAATTTATGCTTCCACTGGATAAACTCGATGCCGAAGCCAGGGACGGTTTCAGTCATCGGGGCGTCGATTTAGACGAGCTGGATGTTTGTGTCGAGCTTGATCTTGACGTAAAAGGAAACTTCGGTACCACATGGCTTGCCGTAAACAAAAATAAGATGCTGTTTTACGCAATGAGCGTAACATCCGACGCAGAAACAGTTTACCGCACAAAGAAGGCCGAAGCGAAAGCAAAACGCAACAAAAAAGACTCTGACGAAGAAGAAGAGAAAGAAGCCGTCGGTTTATTCCGAAAAGGATATTTCAACGAATACGACTGGAATAATCTTTCTAATCTATATGTTGACAACTATGTCTCTTCGAACCGTGTGCTCGGCAGGTTAGGGAAGGAACTCGAGGAGCCGAAAGACGATGCCGAGCGTGAGAAAATCGAATCGGAACCGGACATGCGCCAGACTATTACCTTGGCGTATTCTACAAACGCACGCAAACGTCAGCTTTTTGCATTTCTTGACATTGTTGCGCGTTTGAAAAAGGGCGAAGAAGTTAAAGATGACGACCCGATATTCGAACAGTTTCAGCAGAAATGCCCGAAATGCGGTAATGTTTATAAAGACCAGAATCGTAAAATCTGCGATACTTGTACCAACCAGTCTGCAGTAATAAGACGGCTGCTTAAGTATTTCACTTCGTTTAAGCTTCAACTTGCAATAGTGGTGTTCTGTATGTTTGCAACGTCAGGCATCAGTCTGCTTTCGCCTATAGTTAACGGTCAATTCCTTTATGATCAGGTAATCGCGAAGCCCGGTATTGTCAACGGCAGAGAGGTCGGTACTCTCCACAGCGAAAAGTGGGTATTAATTGCTGTCGGAATTATCTTTTTTATGGCGCTGCTTTCGCTTGCCATATCTATTCTGCAAAACCGCACAAACGCCCATCTGTCGACTCAAGTCGCGCTTAATATGAAGCTTGACATCTTCACATCAATGCAAAAGCTGTCCCTTTCCTACTTCAACAATAATCAGACCGGACGTCTTATAACAAGAGTAAACTATGACGCCGACAGAATCCGCGCATTCTTTATAGACGGTGTACCAAACCTTATTATAAACGGAGTTAACTTCATCGGTCTCACTATCTTCCTCTTTATGATGAATTGGCAGCTTACGCTTATAGTATTTATCCCGGTACCGCTTGTTGTTCTGATGTTTAAATTCATGCTTCCCAAGCTTTGGAGAATGTATACAAAGCTTTGGCGGCGCTCCTCCTCGCTCAACGCGATGCTCGGCGACTCGCTTACCGGCATTCGTGTCGTCAAAGCATTCGCAAAAGAAACCGATGAGACCAACCGTTTCTACGGATATGCGCATAAACATTACGAAGCCTCGCTTCAGCTAAATATGGTCTCGCTCATGATCTTCCCGGTTATCGGTCTGCTGATTGCTTTGTCAAGTAAGGCGATCTGGGGCTTTGGCGGATTCCAAGTTATGAACGGCTATATGACATACGGTCAGTTTATAACATATTTTGGTTATCTGGGCATGATTTTCGGACCGCTTAACTTCTTTACTAACTTTTCGAATATGCTTACCGATACTATGAACTCAGCGCAGCGTATGTTCGAGGTTATTGACGCGGTTCCCGAAATAATCGACGCTCCCGACGCTGTCGTAATAGAGCGCATGGATGGCGAAATCGAATTCAAGAAGGTATGCTTCCATTATGCTCCGAATCGTCCTATTCTCAAGGATATGACTTTCCATATTAAAGCCGGAGACCAGGTTGGTCTCGTTGGTCATACCGGAGCCGGAAAGAGTACCATAGCAAACCTGATAAGTCGTCTTTATGACACGATAAGCGGTTCAATTACGATTGACGGCGTTAATGTAAAACAAATAAAAGGCGAATCGATGCGAAAGAACATCGCCATTGTTTCGCAGGAAATATATCTGTTCAGAGGCACCATAGCCGACAATATCCGTTACGCCAAGCCTGACGCAACCATGGACGAGGTTATCGCCGCTGCGAGAGTAGCCTCTGCGCATGATTTCATTCTGTCTCTGCCGGAAGGATATGAGACAATTGTCGGAACCGGCTCCCGGTCGCTTTCCGGTGGAGAAAGACAGCGCGTCTCAATCGCCCGCGCATTGCTGCTTGATCCGACAATACTTATCCTTGACGAAGCGACCGCCGCCATGGATACCGAAACAGAGCGCCTTATACAGGACGCGCTCGACAAGCTGGTAAAGGGAAGGACTACAATAACCATCGCTCACCGGCTGTCAACTTTAAAGGAATGCAATTACCTGTATGTGATTGATAACGGCGAAATCGCTGAAGAAGGTACCCATTCCGAGCTTATCGAAAAGAAGGGCACATATTACAGACTTTATACCCTTCAGACCCAGGCTATGCGCAAAGTGCTTCAGGGAATGTAACAGGGAGGATAAAAAAGTGGCTGACAAAGAAAACAAAAATAACGAAAAAAACATGTCCTCAGAAGATTTAAAGGACAAAGAAGAGCAGCTTTCAGCTGATCTGTCTGACAAAGATAAGAAAGATAAGACAGACGACGACAGCAAAAAAGATGAGGCGGCAAAAGACTCATCGGATGAAAAGGCTGTAATTAAGACTTCCAATGGTGAGAAGACAGATAAAAAGACCGATATAGATGAAGACAAAGAACTTCTGGAAGAGGACGACGCCGGCGACCTTATTCTTGAGAACCGTCGCGAGTCGGTTCCGCTAAACACCGACAATGCTATATTTACAAGATCAAAAGGAAACCTGATCTCTCTTGAGCTGCAGAAACCTGACGGCACAACGGAATTCTTTGAGCGTGTAGTGATTATGCGCGCCTTTCCGATATCAAATCCGGATGAGTTTCTCTCGGTTCGTGAACCTGACACAAAGCGCAAGGGACGTGGAAATGAGATTGGTATGATCCGTCACATAACTGATTTTGACGATAATACGCAGAAGCTTTTTCTCGAAGAGCTCGACCGCCGTTATTTCTCACCGAAACTAATAAAAATCATTTCAGTGAAGGATAAATTCGGTTATCTATATTGGGATGCCGAAACCTCTTCCGGAAATGTGACTTTCATTATGAACAACCCCTTCTCGAATATCCGTGTTCTTGATGACGGACGCATAATAATGCACGACATTGACGGAAATGTCTTTGAAATTCCGGATCCCCAAAAGCTTGACGCTCAAAGCTATAGGAAGATAGAGATATATCTGTGATGACTAAGAACCGGAGGAAAGAAATCAGATATGAAACTGATGTATGATCTTCCGGCCGATGATAAGGCCGCATTTGATGCGGCAGTCGGATCGGATGAAAAACTGATGTATTGCCTGCCTTTTACGATTCATGAAAACAAATTTGTTAAAGGTTATATGGCATTCACCAACAAAACAATGTATAAGCTGCTGAACGGAGAGTTGCTCGGTACCTGGCCGATTATAGGCAGCACTGACTTCAAAACCGAAGTTATGTACGGCTGCTGCGGCTTTTATGCAAAAGTTGACGGTGCTACCACCCTTATTTGCCAGTTTGTTTCCGGCCGCGATTTGCCTCGGTATGCCGTTATTGTAAAAGCTTGCGAGATACTGAACGAGCAAAAAGACGAAAATAAAGAACCTACCCCGATTACAAACAGCACTCCGGAACGCTTCTGTCCCGAATGCGGACATCCATATATCAATGCGACGACTATCTGCCCTTATTGCATGGATAAGAAAGAGATATATAAGAAACTCTTTGCCATGACAAAGGGTATTCGACTGATGATGAGCTTTCCGTTTCTGGTCGCCATCTTTAGCGTTTTATTCCAGTTCGTTGTACCGTATATTGAAGGACAAGCAATCGACAAATATATTAACCCTTCTTCGGGTGTATCCGGACCGTTAAGCGGATTTATATCTATTGTTATCGCGATCGTTTCCATTGACCTTTTCCAACGCGCTCTCGGCGTTCTTCAGGGGCGTTTCTCTGCAATCGCGGGTAATAAATTTACCCTGATGCTGAAAACAGTACTTTACGAAAAGCTTCAGTCACTGTCACTTGCCTCGCTTCAGCGTCGAACCACAGGAGATTTAATGGGGCGAGTCAACAATGACACCAGCGTTATGCAGGGGTTCGTTACAAGCCAGCTGCCGACATATTTTATTCAAGTTGTAACTTTCCTTGTTTCGTTACCGGTACTGGCAATAATGAATTGGAGGATTTGCCTTTTCATCTTTGTGCCCATACCGCTTGTGATATTCATAACAAGCAAGGTTTGGGATTTCGTAAGAAGCCGCAACCTGAAGTTGTGGGTGCTGTCGACTCGAACCGGCTACCTGCTTCACGATATATTAAACGGTATCCGAGTTGTAAAAGGCTTCGGAACGGAAGAGTATGAAATTACCCGTTTCAAGGAATCGTCGATAAAATCTTCGGGACAGAGCGAATCCAACGCAAAAATCTTTGACACCATCTTCCCGTTGCTTGGTCTTCTCATCCGGATAGGGTCATATTTCATACTACTTTATGGTTATATGATGATCTTCCGCGGAAAGATGGAACTTGGTTTTCTGCATCAGATAAACAGTTATGCCAATATGGTATACGCCCCGCTGATGTATATAACCTTTATACCGCGTAATATATCTAACTTCCTGACTTCAGCCTCAAAGGTGTTTGAGATACTTGAAGAAGAACCGGAAGTTAAGGATATCGGTCTTCCTCTCGATATCTCGATAGAGGGCGAGATCGATGTAAATAATATCACTTTCGGTTATCAGAGCTACAACCCGGTGCTTGAAAATGTATCGGTGCATATTGAACCGGGGGAGATGATAGGAATTGTCGGGCATTCCGGTTCCGGAAAGTCCACTCTTATCAACCTTATTATGCGTCTGTATGACGTTAACGAAGGCGAGATATTGATAGACGATGTCAATATCAAAGATATATCGCAGACAGCGCTGCGTTCGCAGATGGGCGTCGTATTGCAGGAGACTTTCCTGTTCTCAGGTACCGTTCAGGACAACATTCGCTATTCAAAGCCTTTTGCCACAGAAGAGGAGGTTATCCGCGCCGCAAGAGCTGCTAACGCACACGACTTTATCGTAAATCTCCCGGAAGGATATAATACCCTTGTCGGTGAGAAAGGGTATTCCATGTCAGGCGGAGAGCGTCAGCGTATCGCTATCGCTCGCGCAATAATCCATGACCCGAAGATACTTATCCTTGACGAAGCGACCGCTTCGCTTGACACCGAAACGGAAAAGCTTATTCAGGACGCGATGGTTAAGCTGGTTAAAAACCGCACTACTCTTGCCATAGCTCACCGCCTGTCAACCCTGCGTAACGCGGATAAGCTGCTTGTTCTCGACCACGGAAGAGTCGCTGAATTCGGTACCCATTCGGAACTGCTTGCCAATAAGGGCATCTACTGGAAGCTTGTTATGGCGCAGCGTAAGATGTCTCAGGATGTCGAACGTACTCAGGCTGAAAAACACGCCGAAAAGCAGTTAGCTTCCGCAGCAGCTAAATAAACATTAAAAAACAATAGAGGGTTTAAGGAAATGATCCTAAACCCTCTTTTTTGTTTCAATAATCAGTTTTTAAGGCTGTGTATAGGCGCTGGGATGCGTCCGCCGCGGTTTATGAATTTAGATGGTGAGCTTGTATTAACCGCAATTACCGGAGCTTCGCCCAATAGTCCGCCGAAGCATACTCTGTCACCGACCTGCTTTCCGAAAGCAGGGATAAGGCGGACAGCAGTTGTTTTGTTATTTACGACTCCGATTGAAATCTCATCGGCTATTATACCGCAGATTACATCTTCGGGAGTATCATATGATATCACTATCATGTCAAGACCGACAGAACAGACCGCGGTCATCGCCTCCAGCTTTTCGAGTGTAAGCACACCGCAGCTTACGGCGTCAATCATTCCCGCGTCTTCTGAAACCGGAATAAAGGCTCCGGAAAGTCCGCCCACATGGCTTGATGCCATTACTCCGCCCTTTTTGACTGCATCATTAAGCATTGCAAGGCAGGCAGTAGTGCCGTGTGCGCCGCATTTTTCAAGTCCCATTTCCTCAAGTATCAAGGCAACGGAGTCGCCGACTGCAGGAGTCGGTGCAAGCGAAAGATCAACAATTCCAAACGGGATATTCATCCGTTTTGATGCGTCGTGCGCTACAAGCTGACCCATACGGGTAATCTTAAAAGCGGTGCGTTTGATTATATCGGCGAGCTCGGATAAATCACAATCCCCTGCGTGTTTAACAGCCGCAGCAACAACTCCGGGACCGGAAACGCCTACATTGATACAGCAGTCACCTTCGCCGATACCATGGAAAGCACCGGCCATAAAGGGGTTGTCATCGGGAACGTTTGCAAATACAACGAACTTGGCGCAGCCTATAGAATCTTGTTCTCTTGTTAGATAAGCCAGCTCTTTGATGGTTTTTCCGCAGTGTCTTATCGCATCCATATTGATTCCGGCTTTTGTTGATGCGACGTTCACAGAAGAGCAGACAAAATCAGTCTCGCTAAGCGCCTGAGGGATTGAATTTATCAGCGCGCGCGCTTGAGAGGTGTAACCCTTTTGAACCAGCGCTCCGTATCCTCCGATAAAGTTAATCCCGAGCGATTTCGCGGCGCGGTCGAGAGTTTTAGCGACTTTGATATAGCCGTCGCTCGTAAGCCGTCCGCCGATAAGCGAAATCGGAGTTACCGAAACGCGCTTGTTGATTATCGGTATACCGTATTGCTTTTCAATATCTTCGCCGGTTTTTATAAGATTTTCCGCCGTCCTGTTTATCTTGTCGTAAATTCGGCTGCACAGGATGTCTGCATCGTCCGAAACACAGTCGAAAAGAGAAATTCCGACGGTGATTGTTCGAATGTCGAGATTCTCCTCCCGTATCATGTTAATTGTTTCAAGAATATCCTCAGTGTTGAAGTTTATCATTTTCACACCTCGAGATCAGATACGGTGCATTGCGTTGAAGATATCTTCGTGCATTGTGTGGATTTCAAGACCGGAGCTGTGACCGAGTTCGGTCATACGATCGACAAAAGCGGTGAAGGGAATAGTGATTTTATCGATATCGACAAGCATTATCATCGCGAAATATTCCTTTAAAACCGACTGAGATATGTCTATAATATTAACATCAACATCGGCGCAGGCGGTCGCAACCTTTGCGATGATTCCCATGCTGTCGCGTCCGGTAACCGTAATAATGGCTTTCATTGTTTTTCCCCCTGTATTGTTGTATCTATAATATTATACTATTTGATGTTTTAAGACAAGCGTTTTTTGTAAATTCTAATATTCCGCGCTTAATTGTCAAACATATCTGATCGGGTGAAAATTGTAAGTTAAATGTATTGAAATGTTAATCATAGTGTGTTATAATTATAACAAATGAAATGCCGAGCTTATGTTAGAATTTAAAATCTGAGGTTTCTAAAATGCAGAACGAGATATCACTAAATACCGCGGAACACCGGGTAAGGAAAAAAGTACAGGGAAAATACAGGTGGCAGCGAATCGGGGTACGGTTCGGACTTATAGCGTTTCTTTTTATCCCTTTTCTGCTCAGCATGATTAAAATAGGAGATGTGCAGTTTACCTTCATGCTATGGACTATTCCGCTGTTTGTCTTTGTAGACGGCTTTATACTCAGACATCTTTTCAGATATGTTGATATTGAGTATGAATATACTGTAGTATCAGGAGAGCTGCGCGTTGATATAATTTACGGTAACGCGCGACGCAAAGAGTGGCTGGTATTAAAGTTTGCCGATATGAGCGCCATTGCGCCGTATAAGGATCAGTATAAGACGGCAGCTGAAGATCCCTCAATTAAAAATATTTATGACGCAACCTCATCAATTGATTCACCTGACTGCTATTACTGCCTTTTCACCGATGAAAATAACGAGAAAAGCGTCCTGTTTTTTGATGCAACAACAAAGATTCTTAAACAGGCCAAACTGTTTAACGCAATAACCGTATTAAGCGACGTCACCTACTGAATGATGTAATGGAGATGTCACCAATGGGGCGGACAGAAAACTTAAAGGCGTCAACATACACCAAAGCTTATATAGATTTACTAAGACTTCGGAACAATTACAGTATAATCAAATCAATAACCCGCAGCCGTATAATGTGCGTTGTAAAAGCCGATGCATACGGTCATGGCGCTGTCAAGTGCGCGCAAGCGCTTTATAAAGCCGGCGCAAGAGACTTTGCGGTTGCTCATATAGACGAGGCTGTTGAGATCCGAAACGCTCTCGGTCCGGACTGTATTGTAATGATAATAGGTTCTGCCGACCCGTCATATGCCGGACTTCTCTTAGAAAATGATATTACGATAAGTCTTTATTCACTTGAATACGCCAAACGGTTTGACGGAACACTATTAAATGGGCGAATAAAAGCCCATATAAAGGTTGATACCGGTATGAACCGCATCGGATTCAGACCCGACAAAGACGGAGCGGCAGATGCCGTGGCGGCATCAAGACTGCCGTTCTTTGAAATAACCGGCGTCTTTTCCCATCTCGCACGCGCCGATGAGACAGGGAATCCGATGACCGATCTTCAGATAAATAAATTCAAATCTTTCACAGCTTCACTTGAGAGCCGCGGCGTATCGACCGGGATAAAACACATATCCGCAAGCTCTGCTATTTTAGAGAGCCGAGATGCCCGCTTTGACATGGTTCGCCCGGGGGTTATGCTTTATGGTATGCAGCCTTCAGATAATATGCAGCCTATATCCGCGCTTGGTTTCAAACCGGTATTGAGCTTAAAAAGCCGGATAATCAATATTCACAGAATAAGTGCCGGAGAAAGTGTAAGCTACGGATCTACATGGACAGCGAAACGTGACACACTCGTCGCAACGCTGCCTTTGGGATACGGCGACGGTTTTATACGTGCTTATTCGGGAATGACGGTTGAAATAAAAGGAGAAAAACGCCCGATTATAGGGCGGATATGTATGGATCAGTGTATGGTTGACGTAACCGGACTTGATGTCAATTTATTCGACGAAGTCGGGATAATCACAGACACCAATCCCATTGAAGACTTCGCCCGCAAAGCGGGAACGATAACCTATGAATGCAGCTGCCTTTTAAACTCAAGAATTCCGCGTATTTATATTTGACCCGGTATTTTGTTCATTTTGAAATTATGAGAGGAAATATTTAAATTATGTTTTCATTCCTATCCCTTCGCAGCAGAATTCCTGTTCTGATATTAGCCTGCGCCGTATCTGCCTCTGTCCTGCTTTTCGCCGGTTCATGCGGTACCAAAGACCCTTCGACGATAGATACCGGAGATGGTTCGGTACTTTCTTATGCTTTTGAATTGGAACCATTTATCAAGGTTGGGAAATATAAAGGCATCGAAATAGTTCTTGATCCGATCAATATAACCGACGAACAGGTCGATCAAAAGATTGCCGAAAACCTTGAAAATGCAGCCGAATATGATCAGGTCACGACCGGAACTGTCAAAAGCGGAGATACCGTTGTCGTGGATTATATCGGAGAAATCGACGGTGAGGAGATTGAAAACGGCTCTGTGAATAATATGAGTATTAGCGTAGGTTCGGGAAAATTCATGGATGAGTTTGAGGATGCTTTGATAGGTCATTCGATAGGTGAAACAGTAAGCCTGGATATAGCTTATCCCGATGATTATCAAGTTGCTGAGGTAGCCGGCAAAACAATTACATTTACCGTGACACTCAAAGCCTTTCTTATTCGTAATGTACCTGAGCTGTCCGATGAATGGGTATACGAAAATACCGATGCTTCAACGGTAGCCGAGTGGAAAGCTCTTGTCAAACAGCAGCTGGAAACTAAGGCTGATTATGAACAGGAATCACAAAAGTCGGATATGGTGTGGGAAAAAATAATGGAAGGGTCAGAGGTGCTATATTATCCGGAAGGACCGATGAAGTATTATAATGACAATTACATTAAGTATTATAAAGACCTCGCCGAGTCAAGCGGTCAGACTATTGAGGATTATCTGGCTCAGTATAATATAAACTATGAACAATTCATAAATGATGCGAAGACCAACGCCGAGCTTAGCGTGAAAACCGACCTCGTATTTCATTATATCTGCGAGAAGGAAAAGATTTCCATATCCGAAACCGAGTATCTGACAAAAGCAAATGAATTTTTCGAGGTATATTATAAAAATAACTACGAGTCCTTCGAAGACTTCGTCAATGATTACGGCGTAAACACAATTAAGCTCTCCGTATTGTATGAAAAGATGCTTACCTGGCTGGTTGAAAACGCAGTGTTTGCAACTGCGGAATAAAGCGGAATGAAGCAGAATGAAAAGGAAAATATAAGACAATAATGGAACAGTATAAGAGAGATTTTATCGATTTTATGGTAAGCTGCGGAGTTCTTACTTTTGGAGATTTTTTGACAAAATCAGGACGAAAGACACCTTATTTCATAAATACCGGAAATTACAAAACCGGATCTCAGCTTAATCGTCTCGGACATTATTACGCCCGCTGTATTTATGATACCGTCGGAGATAAATTAGACCTGCTTTTCGGACCCGCGTATAAAGGAATCCCGTTAGCGGTAGCCGCTTCCTCCGCGCTTTATGAAGATTATAACCTTGATGTAGGATATTGCTTCAACCGAAAGGAAGCGAAAGATCACGGTGAGGGCGGCAGTTTGGTCGGCGCAAAGCCCGATAACTCTTCAAGAGTTGTCATAATCGAGGATGTTATTACAGCCGGAACTTCAATTCGTGAAACGATACCGCTTATCAAGGCGATTGCTCCCGAAGCCGAGATCAGGTATGAGTTTATTTCGGTGGACCGGATGGAGAAGGGAATTGCCGGAAAAACCGCGAAGGCTGAAATCAAAGAAGAATTCGGCATCGAAGTCACCGCAATAGTAACGGTAAAAGATATAATCGAACATATGTCGGATAAAATCGACGTCGAACCGATTAAGCGCTATATGGAACAATATTGCGAATAATAAAATAAAGCACACGAAAGTATATTCCCCGTGTGCTTTTTTCAGTTAAGCGCCGCAATATTTGAGTTCAATTTGTGTTGAATCTCTTTTCCGAGCAATTTGTTTTCGGGCTTTTCAAGTTTTGGATCATAAGCAAGCAATTCGCGAGCAAGGTTCATCGCAAGATATAGAGTTTCCGTATCCGTCGATAGGGTAAGTCCAAAGTCGCTAATGCCATGCTGCATGGCACTTCCGTCTCGGCGCGGAAGAAATTCGCCCGGTCCTCTCATATTAAGGTCAGTTTCGGCAATCTTAAAGCCGTCATTCGTTTCCTTCATAATATTCAGTCGCCTGACTGCCGTCTCGCTTTTTGTGTCTGAAACAAGTACGCAATATGATTTCAGCTTACCGCGTCCGACTCGTCCGCGAAGCTGGTGGAGCTGAGAAAGTCCGAATCTCTCTGCGTTTTCAATTATCATAAGCGTCGCGTTCGGCACATCGATTCCAACCTCTATAACTGTCGTTGCGACAAGTACCTGCGTCTCTCCCGATGCAAAGGAACTCATCACCCGGTCTTTTTCTGCAGAGCTCATTTTGCCGTGAAGTATTCCGATTTTTAACTCCGGCAATTCTTCTTGAAGTGTCTGCCCATATCTGACAGCAGATTTCAGCTCGCCTAAGCCATCGCGAGGGCTATCTATACTTTCCGGAAAGGGGATTATATCGCCACCGACCAAATCTTCTTCTGATAGTTCATCAGTTAGCGTTCCTACCGCTGGACAAATCACATAAACCTGCTGTCCTTCCGCAGTCAGCTTTTTGATAAATGATATTAGCCGTTCATGATAGCCGGAATTTACCACAAAAGTATCGACTTTCTGTCGTCCTGGAGGAAGTTCATCTATAGCAGAAGATTTAAGGTCTCCGTAAATGATTAAAGCCAGCGTTCTCGGAATCGGCGTCGCGCTCATGACGAGTATGTGCGGTGATATGTCGTGTAAGGTCTGTTGAGTTAATGTGCTGCGCTGCCGAACTCCGAAGCGGTGCTGTTCATCGGTTATCGTAAGTCCGAGTCGTTTGAATCCGACTCCTTCGGATAACAGAGCGTGTGTACCGATGCAAACATCTATATCGCCGCCTTCAATTCCATGATATATAATCTTTTTCTGTGATGGCTTGACTGAACCGGTAAGGAGCGCGGTTTTAATTCCTGCTTTTGCCAGCATTGGTTCGATATTTGAGTAATGTTGAGCCGCCAAAACCTCGGTCGGGACGAGGAAAGCCGTCTGCCAACCGTTTTTTGCCGCCATATAAGCCGCCGCAACGGCGCAAACGGTCTTTCCGGAACCTACATCGCCGTATATAAGCCGATCCATACGATTACCAGAGCTTAAATCTGCTGAGATGTTCGAAATTGCCTTTTTTTGAGCACCGGTAAGCGTGAAACTTAAAGACGAGGCAAACTCATCGGCAAGTTGTTTTGTTTTTTTGAATACCGCGACATTATGCTCAAAATTTCTATTATCAGTTTTTATAGCCTCAATACAGAGAGCAAAGCTCAAGAGTTCACTGAAAACGAAATATCTTCTGCCTTTTTCAATATCCTCATAAGACTTGGGAAAATGAATAGCTCTTGCCGCTTCGATAAAGCTGCAAATTCCGGCTTTCCTGCGGATATATTCAGGAATCGTTTCGTAAAGGATTGGATTTCGCTCAAAGGAAGATATAACCCCTTCAATACAGGAAGCGGTGAATTTTTGTTTCAGCCCGGCTGTAAGAGGGTAAATAGGTACAAATTCCGGCAGCGGAATTCCTTCTTTATATGGTTCGAATATAGGAGAGTTTAAAGTCAGGCGATTGTTATATTTTGTAAGCTTGCCGTAAAAACGATATCTTGACCCCACTTCAAAGATGCGATCCCTTGAAAGATAAGGGCGATTGAAAAATACAACGCTTACCTTTCCGCTTTCATCAAATGCGTTGAACTTGGTTAAAGACATACGTTTTTGTCGGCTTATAGTCTCGGTTCGCGGGATTGTTCCGACAGTCAGGATAAAAGCCGAATTCTCTTCAAATTGCGCTTCCGAAAGCTTTTTCACATCACCTCGGTGCTGATAACCCCTGGGGAAATGCATTATGAGGTCCTTTGCGATGAAGATACCGAGTTTTTCAAACGCTGCTCTTCTGACCGGTCCTATTCCCTGGAGTTCGGATATCGGTGTGTCAGGACTTAACATTATATGTCCTCCTAAAGGGAAAGTGGTAAAATTCTTTTAAAATACCTTGATTGATTCTCGAAGTAATGGTATAATAATATATGTAATTGATTTGTGCAGAATAATGCGTTGGTATATATTCGCGTAAAAGAAAGGAAAAGTATATGGATAAGATTAAAACCGGATATGAAAACTTTAAAAACGCTTTTAATGAAAAGGTAGAATCCGATCAGCTCATGCTCCGCAATTCTTATAAGTTCGATCTCGCGCTAGTGCGGCGCAACAATCCGGACGATAAGATTATTGCTTTCTATGCAAACAGCGAAGAGAAAGAATTGCCTTTGCTCAAAGTTGCGGCTATTGCTGCTTCCATAAGCCTGGCGATATTGCTGTGGATCAAAATAGGCGAGCTTGTATTTAATATAAGGTATAAAAATCGCTTTAGGAGGTAAGTTTTCCGTATTCCGGCGACAAAGCACGAATTTGAGCTGTGATTTTGTGCATTTGAGATATAATATATTCTATATCATCGTCGGTGTTTTCATCTCCGAGCGAGAAACGGATAGATGAGCGTATTGTTTTTTCAGGCAACCCGATCGCTTTGAGAACATGAGACGGCTCATCCTTCGCCGCAGTACAAGCCGAACCGGCGGAAACGCATATGCCGGCAAGATCGAGCAGTAGAAGCAAACTTTCGGATTCGCAAAATTCAAACGACATATTCAAGTTACCGGCAAGCCTTTGCTCCATTGTGCCGTTTATTTGGCTGAACGGTATTTTATGCAGTTCTGAGGCAAGCCGGTCGCGCTTTTGTTTTAAACCGGCTTTGTCTTTCGATGCAGATGCCGCGTCTTTTATTGCCTGAGCAAGTCCGACTATATACGCTACGTTTTCGGTTCCTGCGCGCTGACCGCGCTCCTGAGCGCCTCCGTCGATATAGCGGCTTACCATACAACCAGTTTTGATATACAAAAGCCCTATCCCCTTAGGCGCGCCGATTTTATGTCCGGATATCGAAAGCATATCAACTCCGAGCCTGTCTAAATCAATCGGAATATTTCCCATCGCCTGTACGGCATCACAGAAAAAATCCGCTTTATGTCTGTGAGCAATCCGGGCAAGCTCTTTTACAGGCTCTATTGTTCCGATTTCGTTGTTAGCAAGCATACAGATCATTTGGATCGTATCAGGACGAACAGCCCGCTCAAATTCGTCAGGACAAATCAAACCGTCCCCGCAGCAGGGTTTTACAAGCGTCGCTTCGTATCTTTCGCTCTTCAGCGCAGCAATGGAATTCAGCACCGCATGATGCTCGATTTCAGTTGATACAATATGTCTGCCGCGATGCCGGTTCGCTCTTGCGTTGCCCTTTAATGCCCAATTTATAGCTTCGGTTCCGCCGGAGGTAAAATAAATCTCCGTCTCGCGGCAGTTGAGCGTATCGGCTATTGTTTTCTTTGCGTCTCTTACGGCTGCAGCCGCCTTTCTTCCGGGCGTGTGGAGGCTTGAAGGGTTTCCCCAGTTGTCGCGAAAATACGGCTCCATAGCCTTCATGACGCTTTCGGTGACTGCCGTTGTCGCGGCATGATCTGCGTAAACGAACTTTTTTTCCGACATAATATTGCCTCCAATCATCATAACCATTATAGCGCTAAAATTCAGTACATTCAAGTGCAAAGCGGTAAAATATCGGAGGTATCGGTTTATGAGTCCAAAAATATTCGAACGGGTTTCTCAGATTGTATTGAAAACTCGATATTTCAATAAAAGACGGCGCGCCCGACGCATCCTACGTTGTCAGGCGCGGTAACAATTTGTAAGATGGATAAAACAAAAAAACGTATTCTTTTCGTCGGGATCGGAATGTATCTCGGCGGTACCGAAAAAGCTTTTCTTTCTCTTGCGCGCAATATCGATTATTCATTATATGATGTCGATCTGTTGCTTGCAAAAAGGGAAGGCCCCCTTCTTGATGAGATACCAAAAGAAATAAATGTATATGAGCTGCCGGATTTTGGAGATATGTTTCTCTTGAGCTCTAAAAATACATATAAAATAATTTGGAATTCAATTATAAAAAAACATCCGGGCTCGGTTTTTCTTATCTTCTCATATTTTATAAGACTGTTGTTCTCAAAAACCCAAAGGCAGTCGATTGCGACCCGAATGTGGATAGACTTGATGCAAAGATATGCCCCGGAATTTGAAAACGGCTTTTACGACGCCGCGATAGCTTTCTGGGGAGATCGCGCCATGTTTTATATGGTTGACAAGGTTAAAAACGCCGGTAAATATATAACTTGGCTGCACTTCGATTATGGAAACCCGAAACGGGATGACAACATATATCTGCCGTATTTTCAAAAATGCGATTATATAGTTACGGTCTCCGAATCGGTTGATGCTGCGCTGAAAAAAGCCCTCCCTGCGGTTTCCTCTCGTTGCGTTGCAATGGAAAATCTGATAGATTCTAAAAATATCCGAAGACTTGCGCTTGAGGGAAAGTCTTTTCCGGATACGGCTTATAAAGGTCTCAGAATACTATCCGTCTGCCGTTTATCTGATCAGAAGGGAGTTGACTTTATACCGCCAGTGCTCCATCGGCTCAGAAAAGAAGGATATGATTTAAGGTGGTATGTAATAGGAGACGGAGAGAAAGAATATAAGCTTAAACTCGTCGAAGACGCGCTGCGGCTCGGTGTTGCGGATATCTTTTTTTTACTCGGCTCGAAAGATAATCCATACGGCTATATGCGCGATGCGGATATCTTTGCTTTGCCGTCAAGGTTTGAAGGCAGACCGATAACGGTCGAAGAAGCCAAGATCATGATGCGGCCGATAATAGTCTCTCGTTATGTTTCTGCAGAAGATCAGCTAAACGGCGGTGAATACGGAGTTATAACCGATATAGGCGAAGAGGGGCTTTATTTAGGTTTAAAACAGTTGCTTGACTCACCTGAGCTGCGGGATAAGTTTACAATAACTCTATCAAAACACGATTTCGGAACCTGTGATAAAATAAAAGAATTCTATAAGATGATTGAATGTTAAAATAGTGTAAAAAAACCGGAGAGATTATTGACTGCAGCATAAAAAAGTGGTATAATATCTTTTGTTATGCTCGGACACTGCAGCGGCAAAACAGCCGCCGATCTGACGCCGCAAAACGGCGCTCACTTCAGTAACCGGGTGAAAATATCAGGATGCTCCGCTGCTCTGCGCATGAACATCCGTAGTAATTTAGAGGAAGCAGAAATGAACAGAAAAATCCAACTCTTTACGCAGGATCAGTTGAAAAAAGATCCGCCTGTCCTCAACATCGGTGACAATGTCAGAGTTGCCACAAAGATTAAAGAGGGTAACCACGAGCGTATTCAGTATTTCGAAGGCACAATTATCGCAAAGCGTGGCTCCGGTATATCTGAAACCTTCACAGTTCGCCGTATAGCTTATGGCGTAGGCGTAGAAAAGGTATTTCCGATCCACTCTCCCAACATCGGAGACGTTGTTATTACCCGCCGCGGAAAAGTCAGACGCGCTAAGCTTTACTATCTGCGCGACCGTGTCGGAAAGAGATCCAAAGTAAAAGAAATGATTTACGACGGCACCGAAAAGGCTGCCAAAGAAACTGCCGAGAAAGCTGCTGTCGAAGAATAAGTCTAAAAATAACTGCATTAAAGCGGGATAATTCCCGCTTTTTTGTTTTGTTTAATTTTAATTGAACTGTTAGTTTTCATATTCTGCTCTGAACTGCCGCAGGCGCTTCAAAACCTCATCGTTACGCAAACGATCGGATGCATATGCCTTATGAAGAAGTTCATCCGGCAGACAATCGTCATATTTTTCGAAAAGCGGTATATCTCCGCCGCTCAGTTTGTCGCAATCAACTCCCTCGGTTTCGGCAATTTCGCAGAGATGTTCAATCAATTTTCTGCCGTCGCCGTTTTCCATATGGAATGTTATATAGCAACAACCCTCGTATTCGATATTTGAAATACGCAAAGGCGCGCCGTTTACGCCTAAAAATTTACGCATCGTTCTGAACGAACGCGTACCGAGCCAGGGGAAAAGAACATAATTGAAACCGCCTAAATGTACAACGGCGTGTTTGAGCATATCGGTATTTCGCGCGACCGCTCTTGCCATATCGAGCCGACGAACGGCATTTTGTTTAAGATATGGATAGACGGTATCCTCCATCAGCACCTGCTTCATTCTTTCAAGAATCCGTGTATCAATTTCACCGTAATCTCCCGGCCAGGATATTTCCATTTTACCGCGAACCTTTTTTACAAAAATTAGTTTCCTCGGAATATCCAGCTCCGTTACTTCCCATACCCTTCCTGCAAGTGCGAAGCGATCACCGACAGGCGGCGGAGTGGTTATTATGCCGATTTCGTCTGATTCGCATCTTACGGTGTAATCATCGGTGTCTTTAAAAACGGCGTAAAACTTAAATGAGTTTATGAGCCGTTCACCTTTCATACCAATAATAATTTCGTTTTCATCGGTAATTTCGATAAAGTTTCTCTGAAGCATCGACAACAGAAGGGTCTTGTAGTCATCTTTTGATACATCTGAAAATACCGGCAGGTTCATTACCGTGTCTGCAAGCCGCTTTGGGGTAAGCGCGCCGGAAGAAGCGATACACGAGAGCGTTTGGTGAAACATAAGTGAGAAAGGCAACTTTTTAATTCTCGGCGGTTCAATAAATCGCTCTTCAATATAAAGCTGTATTACCGCGATTGCGCGCAATAACTCCCAAGGGATAAGCTGGGGCAGGGGAGTGTTGGGAAGCGGATAATCTTCGCGAAACACCATCATCATTTCGGGGGGAGCGCCGCGTCTGCCGCTTCTTCCGAGCCGCTGCAAAAAACTTGAGACCGAATGCGGTGATTCGAGCTGGATTACTCGTTCAAGTCTTCCGATATCAATACCGAGCTCAAGCGTAACGGTAGCGCAGGTGACGTTCTGAATATCGTCGTCTTTCAGCTTTAATTCAGTCTCTTCGCGTATTGATGAGGAAAGAAAACCATGATGAATATTGAAAATATCCGGTTCGCCCCGGTTTTCGGCTATCTGACGAAGTGTTTGAGTTATATATTCGGTTTCCTCTCTCGAGTTTGAAAAAACGAGACATTTTCTGCCCTTTGTGCAGTCATATATATATTCGTAACCGGGATCAATGGCTGCCGGTTCGGTGTCATAAATAACCGGCAATCCGGTTTCGGGATCTGTTTCATCCGATAAATCATCGCCTAACCGAGCTTCGCGGTCGTTCAGGTAAAGATCTTTTACAATATCATCAGTCTGATTGGCGTTTGAATTGCTTATAAAGAAATGCTCAAGACCGAGTCTCCAGGTCAGTTTTCCGACGGGGATATAGGGAGCAACAGTATCTCTGCCGCTGCCGGAACCAAGCCAGGCAGCCGCGGCTGTTACGTCACCGATGGTAGCCGATAAACCGATTCTGCGCGGATGATGACCTATCAGCCTTCCTATCCTGCAAAGCTGACAGATAATTTGTGAGCCGCGGTCCGAACCGGTCAAAATATGCATCTCATCAATTACAATAAAACGCAGATCTCCGAATAAACGCACAATATCGTTTGAGCGGTTCATCAGCATACTTTCGAGTGATTCCGGAGTTATTTGCAGTATACCCGACGGGTCTTTAAGAATCTTGTTTTTTTGCGACATTGCGACATCGCCGTGCCAATGTATGACTTTTATACCACTTTCATTCAGTAGATCGGACATTCGCTCAAATTGATCGTTGATCAAACTTTTAAGAGGTGCGATATAAAGGCAGCCGATTGATTTCGGCGGCTGCTGAGTCATCATGCTGAGAATAGGAAAAAAAGCCGCTTCCGTTTTACCGGACGCGGTGCCGGAACACAATAGCAGATTGTTTTCCGATTCAAAAAGAACTCTTGCCGCTTCGACCTGAACCGGATGCAGTGAATCCCATCCGTGAGAATATATATAATCCTGAATAAAAGGGACGTAGTAATTAAAAACATTTTCGGACATAGAAGCACCTTGTAAAACAATAGCTTGAAAATAAACTAAAATTACGGTTGACACTAACAAATAATAGTGATATACTAAAATCAGATAAGTCAATGATTGGGTGAATGGATGTGTCGACAATGATTGATAATCTGTCTCTTTATAGAATTTTTATCGAGGTTGCCAAGAGCGGCAGCATTTCAAGCGCTGCAAAGCGGCTTTTTGTGACTCAGCCGGCTGTTTCAAACGGCGTTGCCCAGCTCGAATCAGCGTTGGGCACAATGCTGTTTTTCAGAACCAGCCGCGGTATTAACCTTACTCCCGAAGGGGAACTATTGTATGGTTATATCAGCTCTGCTTTTAATTATATTGAAGCAGGCGAAGACAAATTGCGCGATATAAACGGGCTGAACAGCGGCGTTTTGCGCATCGGCGCTTCGGATATGACACTTGAGTTCTTTTTGATCGACTATATAGAGCGATTCAACGAGGATTATCCTAAAATTAAACTGTCAATAACAAATAATTCAACTTCTGCAACTTTGAAAGCTTTAAGAAACGGGCAAATTGATTTTTGCGTTATAAGCGAGCCGGCAGAACTTGAAAGCGACGTTGAGGCAATACCGGTAAGAACGATAAATGATATACTTGTATGTTCTAACAATGCCAAGTTTGACGGTCTGTTTCGTGACGGAGAAGCGGCAGAACTCAGCCGGCTTGCCGATTATCCGCTTATAATGCTCGACCATGGCACCAGTACACGAAAATATATAGAAGCGCATTTTCGCAGCTCCGGGGTACCTGACCTTGAGCCGTCCATAGAGCTTGCCCAAAACGATCTTGTCCTCCAGTTTGCATTAAGGGGGATAGGAGCTGCTTTTATCGTCGATGACTTTGCAAGACCATATCTTGAATCCGGAGAGCTGCGAAAAGTAAAGTTGAATAAACCTGTTCCACCGAGGCAATTCTTGTTGACAAGACTGAAAAAGATACCGCTTTCGGCTGCGCCGAAGAAATTTATTTCCGGAATATTATTCGATGTTAAAGCTAATGAGGGTGAGTCGGAAACAAACGCTTAAAGATGAAAATAACTGATAAGACCGCATCTTGCGGTCTTATCTCTTTTTGAAAGCTTCGTAAAGCATAATTGCCGATAAGCTGACTGTAATTGCAAATATAATGTAATACATTGCTCATTCTCCGTTATCCGGACTTTCAAAAATATCTTTATTTGACTGTGTCGGACTTCCGATATGTGCTTCTATATATTTCATGAATTCTTCAGAACATTCAATAACTATAACTTGAATCTCGTCATTGAATTCGAATATATAATCATAAAACGATGTCTTTATATCCGGCATATTCTTAAAATCTCCCGGTTTTATTGGGCTCATATTTGATGTATAATAAAAAAATCTTTTAATGTGACCGAACCGTTTTTCATTATCTTTAGGCTTTGCGTGAGGAATTATGGCTAGTCCGGTGGACATATCCAGATTACAGACGATTTTATGGGATTTATTTGCGTTTTTAATAACTATGAAATCAAAGCCGCCGTGATTGCTCAACTCAACTTTATAGGTATAAACACTCAGTATAAAACGACTGGTAATCTGTATACCTACAACGGCTGCAGTTAAAGCGATAAGCTGCATCAGCAGTCGATATCCAAAATCAAGCGCACCCGCGAAAAGAAATCCTGCTGCCGTGATAAAACATAGCAGAGAAATAAGTATTGCTTTTTTGGGATTGTGAGGAGGAGTATATTCGTTCATTTAATTCTCGTGAGTTAAAAATTTTTATGGGAAAGCTGTATCTCGCCGTTTTTTATGTTGATATAACCGTAACTCGGCGGACCGCTTTCAGGTCGGGATATGCTTCCGGGGTTAAAAATATAAATTCCGCCTGACTTACTGTCAATGAATCTATCGACCGGCAGATGAGTATGACCGAACAGCGCAAGTTTGCATCTATTTTTTATTGCTTCTTCGATAAGTTCATTATATCTGTATTTAACCAAAAGTCGGTGTCCGTGACAGGCAAATATTCTGACGCCTTCAAATGTAAAACATTTGGTTTCATTCGCGGAATATAATCTGCGTATCTGTGTTGAATCGCAATTCCCGGCGACAGAGAGAAATGAGATATGAGGATAGTCACCTCTAATTTCCATCATGTCGCCGATGCCGTCACCAAGATGTATCGCAAGATCGGTGTCATTTCTGTGCCGATTAAGCGCTTTGATTATATTTCCCTTAAAGCCGTGAGAGTCGGAAAAGACAAGAATGTTCATATAATTCTCGTCTTAAGCCATTCAACGGAATCGGTTAGCGCAGGTTCAGCCGGATAAATGCCCCCGTTTTCAATGGAAATATTTCCGTCATACTCTATGTTTTTCAAAACACTTAATATATAATCCAAATCAACCGCTCCGCCGCTGATGACAGGATACGAATAGAACGCTTTTCCTTCCGGGGTTTGTCCTGCCGGAGAGGGATATTCATTATACTGTTCAAAGGAATAATTCTTAAAATGCACATTTGAAAAGGGAAGCGGTCGAAGCTTTGAGATTATATCAACGGCTTGCGAAGGACTTTGTCCGACAAAGCAGAAATTACCGCTGTCAAAGTTCATATAAAGTCCCGGCACAGTTTCAAGCAGGTAAACGAAGTCTTCGATAAAAGTATAAGGGCATTCGGGTCTCGAAAAGTTTTCAAGACACAGCTTTACACCTGACTTTTCCGAGTATTCGACTAATTTCGAAAGCTGACGAGCCATTTTGGAGCGCTCCTCCTCACGGGTGCTCATCGATTCAACCGGACCCGGCAGGATCAAAGCCGTTTCAGCTCCAAGCGCCTTTGCCTCATCAATGAAGTGCATGCCGTTTGGAAGATCACTTTCTTCGTAAAGTCTTGTAAACTTGTGACAGGCAAATATTTTTAGTCCGGAGTTCTCAATTAAAGCACGGAATCGGTCGGGACCTCCGGCTTTATACACATCGTCAATACTCGGTTCAACTCCGGAAATTCCGAGCTCTCGAATATAAACAAGAGCTTCGGCAAAGCTGAGCTCGGCTTCTCTTGCAACCTGGTATACTACGTCAAGAAAAAGACTTATCTTCATAAAAACAAAACCTCAATACATAACGTTGCAGATATTTCGTTCGGTTATGAGATAAACAACATAATCGGCGTCAACTCTTTTTATATAGTCGGTATTAAATGAATAATCCCACATATTTGCCCAATATATATTAGCACCGGTGTCATTGAACATACATTCGCTGCAGGAGGCAAACGAATCACGATAAAAAACAAGATTAGGCAGTTTCCGACTGGAATCTTGATTTTTAACGGTATGCGCATCTCTGAATTCGGATGAATCGACTTCAACCTTACCGGGGAACAGGAAATCCGGGTTATACGGCGAATCGAAAAGAAGTTCGCAAAGCGTTGCGTTCTCAAATAGCGTGTTATTGTCTATTTCAAGATGAGTTGACATATCTCCCGATATCATGTTTTGATGATAGAATCGGAACTGTGATATATCGCGGGGCGCGGCATCCGGGAAGTCCTCCATCAGATAATCACAAAAAGCTTTGTAGCCCCAATATGAGCCATATTGCGTCCAATGCGAGTCGGTTTTGTGAAAGAGTTTGAATTCGTCATAACGATGTTCGATAAAACAGTCGGTAAGGTCAATGACATCAGCTCCGCAGTTTTCGGCAATTTCGGTGAATTGTTTTGTTAGCGAGTCTTCTCCGCTATATCTTACATATTCAGCCGGTACAGTTTCCGGATAAAGGTTCATCGGATTCGGAACAAGAAGATATACTATTTTGGCTCCGTTTTTAGCTGCAGCTTCTACGCGTTTTTCCATCGATCTTTTTACTGCTTTGCTCTGCTTATCATTCAACAGATTTGAGCCGATATAGTCAGCAACGGCGCCCTCGAAATGTCCCTGAAATTTATCGCCGACAATAACTCCGCAAACGCCGTGGTCTTGAAGCAAGGTAATACCGCTTTGAGGCCGTACAATCATGGTTATTGGCTCGGATTCGGCTTTCCCTTCAACCGAAGCAAATATATTAAGGGTAGAGACGCCGGAATTAATGTATACGGCTCCCCAGAAGTTACCGTCTCTGCCTTCCGCTCCCTTTTCGGGATGGAAAACCATATCTTCAGCGCCGCCGGTGACTTTTATAACCGAGTCGTTTGCGGTGGTTCCGCCAAAGAAAACCATATTATCCTTAATAAATTTATATATGGTAATCTTCGGTTTGTCGCATCGTTCGGTGTTATCATTATCGACAGCTGCAGGTGTTTTGACTGCCAGATCCTCGGCGGAAATATTGATTATCGAAGCCATATCACGAGCGATTATCGGAGCCGATTCGGTTTCGGTTACCTCTGTTTCAACTGTCGTGTCGGCGGCTTCAACGCTTAATATATGTTCCGTTGTTTCAACTGTTTTAACGGTGTAATCATTGCCGCAAGAGGTTAATATAGTAACAACTACGGAGACCAGTAAAAAGGCGACAAATCTCCGCTGCATTTTTTTACTGAAATACGCTCTCATACCCTCAGCCTAATAAAGAATCAAGTGTAGCTTTGGCTTTTGAGTTGTCTGCCGTACAGATAAGCGCAATATATTTGCCCTTTTGGTAAAACTCAGCGCCGTCTATAATCGGCTTTTCCTCGGGAACATAGGTTTCAATTTCGCCGTTGTCCTTTTGTGAAAGTCTATCCTTCAAAATCTGAAGCGCTGCTTCAACATCATTTTCATTCTTTACTTTGAGTATGTCTATTTCAAAAGCATTCTTTCCGCTCGGGACGATTATTGAAAATTCTTCAAGAGTGTTGAATTCCGGGAAATCCACACCGTATTCGCCTCTAAAAAGCTGTCCTGCCTGATCGATGTCAAGATAACCGTCTGCTTCGGCGTCTTCGATCGAGCTTCTGTAATATTTCACGTTCGGAATTTCATCTTCGCTGTATGCCGAAATCGCTGCGTCAAGCAGAACATCGGTCGCGACGTCGGCTACTGCCGTTTCCGAGCTTTCGGTCACAGCTTCGTTACCTTGAACATCGTCGGTTGTTTTGCTTCCGCAGGAAGTAATCAAAATCAGCAGCGCCGCAAGTATAAGCGACATTATAACAAAAGTTTTTTTCATAATCTAAACCTTTCTGTTTGGTTCGTATCAGTTTAAGCCATAAACAATAATGTAATCACCAAGGTCGGTATACTCAAAACCGTCAGGAAAATTGATTGCGCCTGTATTTGAATAAATATAGGTATTTAAAAATGCGGAAACACAGCCTTCGATACCGCTTTGTTTTGACGAAGTCGAAAACCATAACGAACCGTCTTGTACATAAGTTCTGAATATCCCGGTTAATTCGGGAACGGTGAATCCCAGATAGAAGGCAGGAACGCCGGAATCTTCGTCGGTAATTTCATGCCAGCATCCGGTTGTTTTGTATAAAACATCCTGAAGCAATTTAGCAGCTTTTTTACCGTCAGTAGAGTTGTATACTATTTTCCACTCTTTTGTATCCTTTGAGTCGACCAGGAGTGCCGGTATATCGTATTGCTGTTCCTGACGGTAACAGTAACCGTCTTCGATTTCAATGTTGTTTTTTGCTGCGTTAAGAATATTGTTTCTAAACCAATCGACACCCAATAAGGTTCCCTCATCACTGCCGCCGCAGATATATAAACGGCTTTCACTGCAAGCTATTAAATAACCTCTTTCCCCGACTGAACGGAAGTCAATATCATCTCCCAGTTGCTCAGGTCTTAAGGTGTTGCCGACTATCAGCTCATATTTATAAAAAGGACTCTTTTCCCAGTCGGTGGAAATTTTAATTTCGTAACCAATTAATTCTGCGATTTCATTTCTGAGTGAAACGGCGGATTTTGTGATTATATCACTTGACATATCACCGCGAATGACGGCAAATTCTAAAGCCGTTTCAGCGTTTAATAAAAACCCTTTTACTTCTGTTTCTAAAACGGTTACTTCTTCGGTGTCTAAAGTTGTTGAATCAACTGTATTGTTGCTGCAGGCAGAGATGAGAACCAATAAGGCAAGCATCAAAGCCGCAGCGGAATATCTGTTCATTGTTTTATTATTGCCCCCAATATTTTCTGTCGAGTGAGCGGAACTGCAGCGCCTGCGCAACATCGCCTTCGTTAAGATCTGCGCGTCCGTCAAGATCGGCTATCGTTCTTGAAACACGAAGTATTCTGTCATAACCGCGCGCCGAAAGTCCCATTCTTTCAAATGCAAGCTCTAAGATTTTAGACGCAGCATCATTTAAACGACAGTATTTACGTATCTGCATAGGAGAGAGATCGGCATTGACGCGAATTTTCTCGCCGTTTTTTAAATAACGCTCCTGCGCAAATTCTCTGGCTTTTATAACCCGTTTTCTTACAGATTCCGAACTTTCGGCGGGATCGGTGCGGTTCATATCCTGATATGTCACTGCCGGAACCTCAACTTCAATATCAATCCTGTCAAGCAAAGGACCGCTGACTTTGGAGATATACTTTTTGCGCTCAGTTAAGGAACAGGTACACTTTCTGACGGTTGAACCGAAATATCCGCAGCGGCAGGGGTTCATTGCGCAGACAAGCATAAAGTCGGTTGGGAAGACAAAGCGTCCGGCGGCGCGTGAGATGGCGATTTCTTTGTTCTCAAGCGGTTGGCGGAGTATCTCGGTAACATTTTTTCCGTATTCCGGCAGCTCGTCCATGAAAAGCACCCCGTATTGCGCAAGCGAGATTTCCCCTGGCATCGGAATCTGCCCTCCGCCTGACAGAGATACCGCTGATGCGGTGTGATGAGGCGACCGAAACGGTCGCTGTGTTATCAGCGATTGACCGTCAGGGAGGAGTCCTGATATCGAATATATTTTGGTTATTTCAATCGATTCTTCAAAAGTAAGCGGAGGGAGTATTGTAGGGAGCCGATGAGCCAGCATACTTTTACCGCTTCCGGGCGGACCGATCATAAGCAGATTATGACCTCCCGCTGCTGAGATTTCAAGCGCTCGTTTAACTGTTTGTTGTCCCTTGACATCGGCAAAATCTATCTCGTAATTTGACGATTGTCGCTCAAATATCTGACGGTCAAATTTTTCCGGCTGTAAGATTATATTTCCGTTAAGAAAATCTAATAACTGCCTAAGACTTGAAATTCCATAAACACTTACACCGTCGACAGCGGAGGCTTCTGCGGCGTTAGCCGCCGGAACGAAAATCCGCTTTTTCCCCCCTTCTCTTGCAGCAAGCGTCATGCTCAGCGCCCCGCGAACCGGTTTTGTTTCTCCGGAAAGAGCCATTTCGCCGAAGAAACACATATCATCTTCGGTTCGTGTTATACCCATACCGCAGAGAATGCTTATAGTCATCGGGAGGTCATAAGCCGAGCCGCTTTTTTTAAGATCCGCGGGAGCAAGATTTATGGTAATAGCAGGATCACCGAAAAAGTAACCGGAACTTTCGATTGCCGATCGTATCCTCTCTCTGGCTTCCTTAACGGATGCATCCGGCAGTCCGACTATGTCAAAATGAGGTAGATCCTTCGTAACATTGCATTCGACGGTTATAAGAAATCCTTCGATGCCGTATATTCCGGCGCTGTATAATTTTGCCAGCAAGCGTTTGAACCTCCTCTGATAATCTTGGAATTATTATATCATACTTTGACCTATATATCAAGAATATCAGTTGAAAATTTCAGAAACAGAAAATTTAAAAAAGTGGTATTGACTTTATTTGTGACATATGATATAATATTCAAAATATAAAAACGCAACGATAGGGATAAAACCCGTTTTGGCTGCATACAGAGAGCCGCTGTCAGGTGAAAAGCGGAGCGCCGTTCGGTTAATAACTCGCCCTTGAGCGGTCGGACTAAAAGCTGTAATAAATTTAAATATTTGATACAGTCAGTAAGGACGGACGGGAGTTCCCGTTAAAGAACAGCGCGTTGTAGGACGTGTATAAGTGGGCTTTTAAGCCAAAATGAGTGGTACCGCGGTATGTTTTTTAGAAATATTCCGTCTCATGCAGAATAATTTCTGTTTGAGACGGTTTTTTTATATTAATTTGAAACACATTACAAGGAGATTATTTATGAAACTTGCATTTTCAACGCTTGGTTGTCCGGATTTTGACTGGTCCGATATTTATTCTATGGCGAAAGACTTCGGTTTTAACGGGATCGAGCTTAGAGGACTCGGAGATGAAATATTCTCAATACACGCCCATCCTTTCCGCCGTGAAAACATAGAATCCACAAGGAAGCAGCTTTCCGCTCTTCGTCTTGAAATTTGTTGTCTGTCATCCGGTTGTCCTATAAATGACAAAGCTTCAGCTGAAGCGACTATTGCTGAGCTGAGAGAGTATATAGAAACAGCGGCTTTACTCGGCACACCGTATATTCGTGTGCTTGCAGACAGCCGCGCCGAGCCTTCCGCTGAAGTCGATGATGATATTGTTATCGACAACTTAAAAGCTCTGGTTCCCTATGCCGAGGAAAAAGGCGTCATATTGCTTGTTGAAACCAACGGGGCATATGCGGATACCCGAAGACTTGCAAATGTTTTGAATGAGATTGCTTCGGATAACGTTGCCGCGCTCTGGGATTTTCATCATCCATACCGTTTTTTTGACGAATCTGCCGAAACCACTATTCAGAATCTGGGAGCCTATATTAAATATTGTCATATCAAGGATTCGGTAATTGAAAATGAAGTTGTAGTATATAGGATGTGCGGCGAGGGAGATCTGCCTATCGAATCCTTTATCAACGCTTTAAAGTCTGTCAATTACGACGGCTATATATCTCTCGAATGGCTGAAAAAATACGCACCTGAGCTCTCTGACGCCGGTATTGTTTTCCCGCACTACGCTAATTTCATGAGCAGATTCATGGAAAGCGATGATATGTCTGGGCGTCTGATAGACAACCTTCGTCGAGACGGCGGAAAATTTGTTTGGCCGAAAGAACGCCACATTGATCTGACTTTTCCGCAGGTGCTTGACCGCATGTGCGATGAATTTCCCGATCAATATGCTTTTCGCTATACAACGCATGATTATACCCGAACCTATCCTCAATTCCGCGATGATGTCGACAAATTCGCCCGTTCGCTGATCGCTATGGGAGTTAAGCCGCAGGATAAGGTAGCAATATGGGCAACCAATATTCCCGCTTGGTTTATTACATTCTGGGCAACAGTCAAGATTGGCGCAATACTCGTCACCGTAAATACGGCATACAAGGTTCACGAAGCTGAGTATCTTTTCCGTCAATCGGATACCCATACACTTGTTATGATAGACGGTTTTAAGGATTCGAATTATGTTGAAATAATCAACAAGATCATACCCGAGCTGAAAGATCATGATAAACGCCGACCGCTCCACTCGAAAAAACTGCCGTTTTTACGTAATATCATCAGCTGTGAATCGGAAATCCCCGGATGCTGGAGCTGGGATGAGGCTTTGGAAATAAGCTCATCGGTTCCCGTTGAGGAGGTATACCGCAGAGCCGCTGTGCTTAACAAAAACGACGTATGTAACATGCAGTATACTTCCGGCACAACTGGCTTTCCCAAGGGAGTAATGCTGACACATTACAATATCGTGAATAACGGCAAAGCGATTGGCGACTGCATGGATCTGTCTACATCAGATCGGATGATGATCCAGGTTCCGATGTTCCATTGTTTCGGGATGGTGCTCTCGATGACAGCATCAATGACACATGGGGTGACAATGTCTCCCATACCGTATTTTTCACCTCGGATTTCGCTTGACTGTATCAACAAGGAGAAAATCACCTGCTTCCAGGGCGTTCCGACCATGTTCATAGCAATGATGAACGTTCCGGAATTCGAAACCACCGACTTCTCACATGTACGCACCGGAATCATGGCCGGATCTCCTTGTCCTGTTAAGTATATGCAGGATGTCATTGATAAGATGAATATGAAGGAGATATGTATCACCTTCGGTCAGACCGAAACATCGCCTGCTACTCTTATGTCTAAGACTACCGATACTGTCGAACAAAGGGTTAACACCGTCGGGCTTCCCATTTTCGGAGTTGAAACGAAAATCATTAATCCTGAAACGGGGGAAGAGCTCGGTCCTAACGAGGATGGAGAATTCTGTTCCCGCGGTTATAACACAATGAAAGGGTATTATAAAATGCCCGCCGCAACCGCCGCGGTGATTGATAAAGACGGTTGGGTGCACAGCGGGGATATGCTTCGCCGCCTGCCGGACGGATATTACAAGGTTACCGGCCGACTCAAAGATATGATCATACGCGGAGGAGAAAACATCTATCCGAAGGAAATTGAAGACTTTATCTATACCCATCCTAAGGTTAAAGATGTACAGGTTATAGGCGTCCCTGACAAGGATTACGGCGAAGAAATAATGGCTTGCATAATTCTGAAAGATGATGTCGAAGAATGTACAGAGGAAGAAATCCGCGACTATGTCCGCGCTAATATGGCAAAACAAAAGGTTCCGCGTTATGTCGATTTTGTCGATTCATTTCCAATGAATGCGGCAGGGAAGATAATGAAATATAAGATGCGGGAAACTGCTACCGAAAAACTGAATCTTCAGAAAGCTGCCGAAATTGTAACCGCATAACTAAAAAGAGAAGCCCGTTTTTTAGGGCTTCCTTTTTCATTTATTTAAATTTCATCCTATTATTTTTCCGCCCCCGAGAACGGTGTCTCCGTTATATAGAACAGCTGACTGCCCCGGGCAGACAACCCGCGGTTCAGATGTTTCAATATGAACAATACCACGGGTGTCTGTATATACTACAGCTTCAGTTTCAGGCTGACGATATCTCAGGCGAACGGTGCATCTGAGCTTATTTTCGGGTGGTTTACCGGAAATCCAATGAAAATCAGAAACGATACACTTGTTTTGCATAAGCTCCTCTTTTGTTCCGACGGTAATAGTATTATTTTCCGCGTCCAGCGCAGTTACATAAAGCGGAACTTCGCTTATTAGCCCGAGATTCTTATGCTGACCGACGGTATATCTGATTAGACCTTTGTGTCTCCCCAAAAGCTTGCCGCTATTGTCTTTAATATCGCCCGGTTCAGTTTTTCTGCCGGTATAACGCTCAAAAAAGGCAACACGATTGCCATCGGGAATAAAGCAGATATCCTGACTGTCGCGCTTTCCTGCATTGTCAAAACCGCAGCGTTCTGCAAAAAGACGAATGTCTTCCTTTGAAAGACCGCCTAACGGAAATATGGTGCGCGCAAGCTGTTTCTGATTAAGAAAATACAGAACATAACTCTGGTCTTTCGAAGAGTCAAAGGATTTATTTAGTAAAAAATAGTTTTCGCAGACATCTATTCTTGCGTAGTGACCGGTAGCTATATATCCGCATCCGAGTTCTTCGGCAATGCTGTATAGTCGGCCAAATTTCATAAAGCGGTTACATTCAATGCAGGGATTCGGAGTTTTCCCGGCTTTATATACTGCAATAAATTCATCTATAACGTTCTTATTAAATTCTTCCCTGAAATCAAAAACATAATGAGGAATACCGAGTAAGTCGCAAGCTGCCCGGGCGTCTTCAATTTCAGAGCTAAAGCAGCAGTCACGGTCAGTATTTAATATGGCAGTTTCCTTATCAAATAAATGCAGAGTACAGCCGATACACTCATAACCATTTTTAGCAAGTAAGGCGGCGGCGGCGCTGCTGTCGACGCCGCCGCTCATGGCGACCAGAACTTTTCTGTTTTCAGATGACATTTTCAGACGCTCTCATAGCTTCAATTGTTAAGCTGAAAAGCTTATCTAAATCCCAAGAAAGCAACTCGGCGCCGGAAACAATAACATCTCTTGAACATCCGGCTGCAAAACGCTTGTCTTTAAATTTCTTTTTCAGTGATTTCAGCTCAAGATCGTTTACAGTCTTTGTCGGGAGTACCTTTGCGGCGGCTAAAATAAGCCCGGTCAACTCATCCGTGGCGTAAAGCACCTTCTCCATTTCATGTTCCGGTTTTACATCCACATTTATTCCCCAGCAATGAGATACACATGCGCGAATAAGTCGAGGTTCAAGGTTCAGCGACTCCATGATCTCACGGCTTTTAATGCAATGTTCATCCGGGTATTTCTCAAAATCCAGGTCGTGCAGAATGCCGACGGTTTCCCAGAAATCAGCTTCATCCGCATATCCGAGTTTAACGGCAAACCAGCGCATAACATCGCCGACTATTTTTCCGTGAAGGAGATGGTATTCGCCGGAATTATACTCACATAGCAGATCGTAAGCCTGCTTTTTATTAAGTGTTACAGACATTATTGATTACCATTATTAAGGCTGTTTTTATAATTTATCCAAAGAAATCTTTTATATCATTGATAGTGCCGTAAGAGTCAATCGCGCCTTTACTTGTTACCGAATAAGCCGCATATTTCTGAGCGAAGTCAAGGTCAGATAATATTTCTTCTTTATCGGGGTTCGCAAGACAGGATAAGTCGCAGTTGCGCTTAACCATCCGATATAGCACAGCACCGGTGAAAGCGTCGCCGGCGCCCGTTGTATCAACTGCTTTGACTTGATATGCCTGTCTTGTCTCATCAATGCCTTTAGCAATAACACGAGCGCCTTTCGAACCGAGTGTATTATAAACTATCTCAGCGGTTTTGCGTATTTCCGCTAAAGCCGCTTCCTTATCAAAGCTGTAAATAAAATCGACTTCGTCATCGGAAATTTTAACGACATTTGCATAAGGCAGGAACTCAAGTATTGTTTTGCGACAGTCATCCTCATTTTTCCAAAGCGGCAGCCTAACGTTTGGATCGAAGCTTATGATAAGCCCTCTGTTTTTCGCTATTTCAATCGCCTTTCGCGTTGCGTATTTGACGGGCGCGTCAATTAAATCAACAGAACTGAAGTGTAGTATAGCCGAGTCGGAACAAAATTCGTTTTGAATTTCGGCTATGTCGTTTACATCAAGCAGCATATCGGCGCCGGGATCGCGGTAGAAGCTGAAATCACGCTCGCCGTCTGCGCGAAGGGTAACAAACGCTAAAGTGGTTTTAGCTCTGTCGGTTTTAAAAACCCAGGAAACATCAACGCCGATTTTCTCCAGCGTTTCTTTAATATAATCACCGAACGGATCAAGTCCGACTTTGGTTATTAGCGAAGCTCTTCCTCCGAGGCGTGCAATCGCGGCGGCTACATTTGCCGGACCACCTCCGCATACGCGACGGAAGTTTTCAACATCTTTCATGTAAACGCCGCTTCTGTCCGGAATGAAGTCAATCAAAGCTTCACCGATGCAAACAATTCTCTTCATTTATTTCCCTTGTTTATTTATGCTTCATGCGTTCTTCGCGTCGCCTGACAGCATCGTCGAATTCGGCGCGCTCTTCATCATTGCGAAGTAATAGCTTAGGAACCTCTGTCGGCTTTTCGTTTTCGTCAAGCGCAACCATGACAAAATATGCACTGTTTGCGAGGGTACGTGTACCGTCAAGCGCTTCGATATGCGCCTCAACCTTTACTTCCATAGAAGTTCTGCCGGCCCAGGTTACCTTTCCTGTAATCGTCACCGTGTCGTTTAAATGAGCCGGAGAGCGGAACTGCAGGCTGTCGATGCAGGCGGTTGTGATGTTATGATTTGAATGTCGCCTCGCCGCAACGCCGGCGACAACATCCATCCACTTTATAAGCTGGCCGCCAAACAAGCGGTCGGCGCCGTTGATATGCTCCGGCATTATTATCTGAACCTGGATTGTCAGTGACTGATCGGGTGTTTTATAATTATTTTCCATAAAATTAATACTGTATTGCAGGCGGCGCTTTTGCGCCGCCTGTCAGAATGATAAAATAGAATTACCAGCCAAGAGATTTTAGATATCTGCGGCTTTTAGCCACAGCATCGATTGAGGGGCACTCAAGTGAACTGTCCTGCTCGACGATAACATATTCGGCTCCTGCATTAATTGAAGCCTCAAGGATCGCGGGAATATCCTGAACACCGTCGCCTAAAGGCTGGAAACGGAACTCGTCACCGGCTACAGCTTTCTTGTCTGTACCTAAAAGACCGTACATATTCTCGGTCTTTTGTCCCTTGTAATCTTTAAGATGAACGACAGGAGAGCGTCCGGTATATTTGCGGATATATTCAACCGGATCCTGACCGGCTACCTTTACCCAGCAGACATCAAGCTGTGTTTTAAGATGTCTTTCGGGAACATGCGAATACATGTAATCAAGTCCGAATTCGCCGTCAGGCATGGTGATAAATTCAAAGTCATGATTATGGTAAAGCAGAATTATATCCTTATCAGCAAATATTTCGCCGATACGGTTGATATTTTTAAGTACCTTGTCGAAATCCGGAGCGCCGGGTCTCGTTTTTTCGTCAAGGAAGGGAATAGCGATAAATTTGCAGCCAACAGCTTTATATGTATCTGCAGTGGCATCCGGATCCGCAAGCATTTCGTCATAACCGATATGGGCAGAGATTATTTTTATACCGACATCGTCGGCAATCTTTTTTATTGACTCCGGCGTTTCGCCGTAAAGTCCGCCAAGCTCTGCGTAATCGTAACCTATCTCTTTAACCTTTTCCATTGTGGCTCGGAAATCCTTTTCAAGGAAATCACGCACCGAATAAAGCTGAAGTCCGACCGGTAAAGTTTTCTTTTTCATGATATATACCTCCATAATAGTTTTATAAATCTATAAAATACTTACATCATCCCGCAGCCAGCGCATATTCTTCACAAGCTTTGGTGTAGTCATCAACGGTTTTAGTCCATGATTTGATGTTTTTTTCATAATAAGAAGCAAAATCCTTTGCGTTTGCTGATTTACAACAAGCTTCGGTAATTCCGTAGAGTCCTAAGTTAACACCAAGATCGTAAACGCTGCCTTTAAAAATTATATCAAGCATTTGAGAGGATTCTTCATTGCGGGAAATCTTTTGACCTAAAAGTATTTCATAAAAGGCGGGGAGAACTATCTTGTCATTCAAATAACCTAAATTTTCAACAACGGTGCCAACCATTTCAAGATCGCCGACGGTTGCCGGAATTACCATGAAGCCGGACCAGTTAAGGGTTTCATAGTTTTCCTGTGCCTCGTCATATTTGGGCAGCGGCAGTATTCCGAAATCAGTTTCCATTTCTCGGAAAGTCGAGGCAAGGGAAAGCGGCACAAGATAAAAAAGCGCTTTGCCTGCGTTGAAGTCAACCGGCGGTACACCTCCAATATTGGGGTCGTAAGCATGTGAATACCCCCAAGTGAATGCCGAGTTTCCTGAATAGAGCATTGTTTTGATTTTGTCGATAATATTAATCGTTTTTTCGCTGTTAATCGTTATAACAGCGCCTTGCTCTGGATCTGTCGTTATAATATACTGACCGCAAGATACCGGAATTGAGGCGAATTGCCATCCCAGCTCTCCGACAAAGCCATATTGATCGTTTTCCGTGAATTTAGAGTCGCCATCAATGTCAAGAGATGCAAGAGAAGCATATTCGGAAAGCTTGTCCCATGTCCATTTTCCGTCAAGGGTTAACTTATAAAGATTTTCATGCACAAGGTTATCATTCAGAAGTGTGTTGAAAAAGATAGAATTGACATCCGGTAAAATAAATGAGTTTACTCCAAAAGGCAATACTCCCGCAATAGCTATACGTTCTTTTATGCTCTGATTCCAGTATGATTTATCAAGATCGACTCCCGGAACATTCAGCCAGTTGGCAACGAGACCTTGTTTAGGATAATTTACAAGGCTGGTCGCGCAATGAGTTAATGCGAGTTGATAGGTGTCCATACCCGCCAAAACTGTTTTGTTTACCTCGGGGGCAATTGTATCGATGTAACCCTTTGTTATCCAAGTGAGATCAATATTCATAGACTCTTCGAGTTTTAGAGTCCGATCATATATAGCGTCGTTTACGGCTTCGCCATTATTCTCTTCGGCGAAATAATATGAATTATAAAGCGACCAGTTCGGATAAAGTATATTGAAAACGGCGCCTTCATAATCCGCTCTCATAACATCGGGTTTGTCACCCTCATCGGTGGTTTCGGCATCAGTTTCGTCAGGAGACAATTCGGTTGTAATGCTTTGCGTGTCAGAAGATGCTTTTTCTTCTTTGCCGCAGGCTGTTAAAAACGCAAAAAACAACAAGCAGATAAGAATAAACGAAATAAGTCTTTTTTTCATATTTACACCCTTTACCCCATAACATCGGATTCTGATATTATATGTAATTATACCATTATGAGAACATAATGTCAACCGAAAAAGTGATTTTTTTATCGTCTTAGTTACATGTTGATTAATTGCAAAACATCGGAATTTATATCTGCAGGTTGAAATATTAATAATAGTTTGGTATAATATTCTTATTAATGTGTATTTTATATTATCGGGAGATATATTATGCCTATAACAGATATGCTCCGCAAAAACGCGGAATTATACGGTGACAAAACTTCTCTTATCGAGCTGAACCCTGCAAAACAGGAAAAGCGCGAAGTTACATGGCACGAATATGAGCTTGTCGAACCACTAAGCTCTGACGCCTACCGTCGGGAGATAACCTGGAAGGAATTTGATAACCGCGCTAACAGAATGGCGAATCTTTTACTCAGCCGCGGTATAGGTAAGGGCAGTCATGTTGCTATTCTGCTGATGAACAGTCTCGAATGGCTTCCTATTTATTTCGGAGTACTTAAAACCGGAGCGGTTGCGGTGCCTCTGAATTATCGATATACTCCTGAAGAGATTAAATACTGTCTGGATCTGTCCGAATCCGATGCACTTATTTTCGGCCCGGAATTTATCGGTCGGATTGAAACAATCTGCGATAAGATACCAAGCGTAAAGCCTCTTCTGTTTGTCGGGCGTGATTGTCCGACCTTTGCCGAAAGCTATGACCGTCTTGAATCGGAACAGCCTGATACCGACCCAAACATAGAAATAACCGACGATGAATACGGTGCAATATATTTCAGCTCCGGCACAACAGGATTTCCAAAGGCGATACTTCACAAGCACAGATCTCTTGTCTCGTCATGTCATGTCGAGAAAGGCAACCATAACACTACACATAATGACAGTTTTTTACTAATACCTCCGCTTTATCATACCGGCGCAAAAATGCACTGGTTTGGAACGCTACTGACAGGCGGTCGCTGCGTCATTCTCAGAGGTATAAAGCCGCGTTGGATCCTTAAAGCGGTTTCTGAGGAGCAGCTGACGATTGTCTGGCTTTTGGTGCCGTGGGCGCAGGATATACTTGACGCAATAGAAAACGGGGAAGTAAACCTTGACGACTATAAGCTTGATCAATGGCGGCTGATGCATATCGGCGCGCAACCGGTTCCGCCCTCACTTATACACCGCTGGCTTAAAGTATTCCCACATCATCAGTATGACACAAACTATGGGCTTACCGAGTCGATAGGTCCCGGATGTGTCCATCTCGGACTTGAAAACATCGACCATGTCGGCGCCATAGGAATTCCCGGTGAAGGCTGGAAGATACGGATAGTAGACGAAAATGGCAAGGATGTTAATCGCGGGGAGGTAGGCGAACTCCTCCTGAACGGACCTGGCGTTATGACCTGCTATTATCGCGACGAAGCAGCAACCGCGGCCACCCTTAAAGATGGCTGGCTTTATACCGGTGATATGGCGATGCAGGATCCCGAAGGATTTATTTATCTTGTCGACCGCAAGAAAGATGTAATTATAACCGGCGGAGAAAATCTGTATCCGGTTCAGATTGAGGACCACATTCGAAAACATAACGATGTAAAAGACGTTGCGGTTATTGGTCTTCCCGATCATCGCTTGGGTGAAATCGCTGCCGCGATAATTGAACTTAAACCCGGTTCGTCCTGTACTGAGGCAGATATGTATGAGTTCTGTCAAGGGCTTCCGAGATATAAGCGCCCTCGAAGGATAATATTCGACGCCATCCCGCGCAATGCGACAGGCAAAATCGAAAAACCGAGATTGCGTGAGAAATACTGCGGCAGCTCTATTGTCGAAACTCAGATACGCAACTGATATAAATATCATAAATATGAAGAAGAAAATCAACGCTTTTGCAGTATTGGCGGTATTTTTCGGGCTACTGTTTATAATTGCGCCTTTTGAGTCAACGGCGGCATATGTTCCGGTAACAGCTCCGGGAGGCAAAGTTGACAGTCCGGAAACCCTTATTTCTGCCCTTGGCGGCGAAGAAGCGGCATATATATCCGACAGCGGAGTTATTACATATCTGAGCGACATTGCCGTATCCGCGCCTATTGAGATTAATGGCGGGGAATATACAATTTCCGGAACCGGCTGCCATATGACACGCAAAGACGGTTATAACGGATCGTTTTTCGTTGTAAATGGCGGAAAGCTTACACTCGGGAACGAAAAAGGAGCAAACACTCATCCTTCTCTGACTCTTGACGGAAGCGGCGATGGCGATTCTCTGATAACAGTAAACAGCGGCGAGCTTGATATTTATATCGGCACATTACTTGCTGGCAATACCGGGTCAGATAAAGGCGGAGCAATTCTTGTGTCCGGTGGCAAGGTCGAGATTTTCAACGCAAAGATAGAAAATTGTTCGGCTGCAAACGGCGGAGCAATAGCTGTTTTGGGCGGAGAGCTGATTTCTTATGGCGGCGATTATCAAAATAATACGGCGGTCAGGGGCGGATTTGTTTATATCGG
>JGI24711J26586_10000177_pt1 | contig 47000 bp, 34 predicted proteins | sample BioPla3DNA1_FD_26586 | JGI IMG/M metagenome (IMG submission 26586)
TTTCACACGATGACCGATGAGGAGTTGGTTGTCATGTATGTTAACGGCAATAACGAGGCGTTTGATGAACTGTTGACAAGGCACCAGCACTCCCTCTACTCCTATATCCTCTACACCGTACGCGATAATGGCCTCGCGGAGGATATTTTCCAGGACACCTTTATGAAGGCTATCATCACCATTCAACAAGGCAAGTATACCGAGTCCGGCAAATTCAAGGCGTGGATCAACCGCATCGCGCGGAACTTGATCATCGACCATTTTCGGCAGAAAAAGAGTGAGAACACTGTTTCCAACGACGCTTACGAGGTAGACCTCTTCAATAACCCCTCGTTGTGCGATGAGACGGTAGAAACGAAGATGGTGCGAACGCAGGTGCTGAATGATGTGCGGATGCTGGTGAGCTGTTTGCCCGATAACCAGAAGGAGGTGGTGGAGATGCGATACTATAAGGGCTTAAGCTTTAAGGAGATTGCCGATGTTACCGGGGTGAGCATCAACACCGCGCTGGGACGGATGCGGTACGCGATCCTCAATATGCGGAAAATGGCGACCGATCATCAGATCGTGTTAACGATTAATTGACATCACGTTCAGACGTATCTTATTTTGGTATTTGGGTAATAGAAGGCGTTCGAATTGATCGGAGGCAATTGGAGTTTGTGGGATGTGCATGAAAACCCATGGAAGAGTAATTGTAAGGTAGTGAACCCAACCGGTAGCGCGCCCCACGGTGGTTTAGCGCATAAAAAAAGCCCCGATATCGGGGCTTTTTTATAGGGAAGGAGTTCAAATCGTTTCATACAGTCTCCCGTGCGTGGTCCGGCATCACGTTCAACGCTTTTGCGAGCGCTTCAAAAACAGTAGGGATGTAGAGTCCGGCGTTTTAAGCCTTCTCTCTTCCTACTAAGCCTGATACTTCAGAATACGGATACTCCAAAAAACATCTAGAACAGTGTTTGAGGCTGTTGAAGCTGTCCTTAGAAGTCATTGTATACCGTCTAATTCGATAACATATAAATCGTCTGATATCAACTTTTTCCGGACTTTGAAGTAGAACCCAATCGTACGTACGAATACCTACTCTTGCATTCCTCGGCTTAGACAATCATACCATCAGCCCTTTCCTTTCTGTATGAGAGGAAAATAGTTTTTCACGAGTGGGTTGGGTTTTCCGCGAATGGAAAGGCCTTCCACGGGTGAAAAAATCCTTCCACGAATGGAAGAACGCAGATGTCGTAGGAAAATCTATTCTTGAAGCCTGGTGTCCATCCAATCCGGGTGTCTATCCAAACCGGGTGTTTTTCCAATCCGGATATTCGTCCAAACCGGGTGTCCATCCTGCTCCCTGCGTTTACAAACTCTCTTGCTAGTTCCGGGTGAGCCGACCCCCCGGTGGTGGGTTGCCGTTCACGTGAAACGTTGCGCGAAAGCAGTCACGAATTCTTCCCTTGCGCGTAGAGCGATCACATGCGGGGTGATGCTCTTCTGATCCTGTACAAAATGTCAATGAACTCCTAATGTTTTCTCTCGAACTTGTGTTTACAAATATAACATCCCAACCACAGGTTTTGCAAATAAATTAGCCTGTTTTTATCAACAACTACTTAACAATTTCTTAACATGTTTTTGGCACGTTTTCAACACGTTCTTAACAAGTTCTTAACAGGTTCTTAACAATCCTCTTTGAATTGTCAAACCATACCCGGTTTTTTCATGCCACACTCATCTAATTGAAGAAAAATATTTATATTTGTCCATGTAATAGTTACGATAATATACAGATATAAGCATGGGTGTAAATATGGAAAAGAGAGAGATAGGAACTACCGGGATGAAGGTAACCCCGTTGACTTTTGGTGCCTCCTCCCTAGGGGGTGTTTTCCGTTCGTTCAAAGAAGAGGAGGGGATTAAAGCGGTTCATACCGCCCTGGATAGGGGGATAAACTTTATCGATGTTTCGCCCTATTACGGTCATCTTAAGGCCGAGCAGGTACTGGGAAAAGCGCTTAAGGGCGTAGAAAGGGAGCGCTATTACCTCTCTACCAAGGTGGGTCGTTACGGTAAGGATGGGGTGAATCTTTGGGATTACTCGGCGAAAAGGGTTGTTGAGAGCGTCTACGAAAGCATGGAGAGGTTGAATATCGATTACATCGACCTGATCAGCGTGCATGACATCGAGTTTGCCGACCTGGATCTCGTTTGCCGGGAGACGCTTCCCGCTTTGGTGGAGTTGCGCGATAAGGGAGTCGTACATCACGTGGGGATTACCAACCTCACGTTGCGCCACTTCGTCTACGTGATAGAAAACGTGCCCCCCGGTACGGTGGAGACTGTTCTATCTTTCTGTCATTACACGCTGAATGATGATTCGCTGGTAGATTACCTCGACTTTTTCGAAAAGAATGGTGTGGGCGTTATCAACGCCTCTCCCTTTGCAATGGGATTGCTTACCGAGAGGGGAACTCCCGACTGGCACCCTGCTCCCGAGCCGTTAAAGGCCTTGTGCCGGAAGGCTGCCGACTACTGCAAGGGCAAGGGACAGCGCATCGAGAAATTGGCGATTCAGTATTCCGTTTCAAACCCCCGGATCGCCACCACCCTCTTTAGCACCACCCGGGTATCATCGGTAGTGGATAACCTGCGGTGGGCAAGCGAACCTATAGACGAGCAGTTACTGCATGAAATAAGGGAGATATTAAAGCCCAGATGGCGAGATACATGGTTAAATAGTTGAAGCGATACGACGTGAGCATGATTCCCCGAGGAGATCATAGAGGTGTGTGGTTGAATTGTTGAAATGATACCCGGTGATTTATTCTTGATGTTTATCTTGGCCTGGTATCAACACGTTGGGTTATAGATTGGGAGCGTTAAAGAAAGAAAAATGAATAACTTGATGAGGTCGCTACTCATTTCCGGCATTAGGCAGGTGGGATTGATAGAAGAAAAAGTTCCTGTACCTCAAGATGGTGAGGTCCTGTTGAAAATCAATTACGTTGGTTTTTGTGGGTCCGATTTGAACACCTTCCTGGGCAAGAACCCGATGGTGAAGATGCCGGTCATCCCCGGGCACGAGATTAGCGCCACCGTGGCAAAGGTCACCCCTTCAGTTCCTGCAACCATCAGGGAGGGAATGGCTTGCACCGTGAACCCCTACACCAGTTGCGGTGGGTGTACCTCATGCCGTAACGGCCGCGTGAACGCTTGCCGCTTTAATCAAACCCTGGGCGTGCAACGCGATGGGGCCATGCGCGACTACATGGTAGTCCCGTGGAATAAAGTGATTGTGGATGAGGCCATTTCAAGTCGAGACCTCGCCCTGGTCGAGCCGTTAAGTATCGGCTTCCACGCCGTCAGTAGAGCCCGTGTAACGGATGGGGACAGCGTGATGGTGATCGGTTGCGGCATGATAGGAATGGGCGCGATAATCCGTTCCGTGAGACGTGGTGCCGAAGTGATCGCGGTGGATCTGGACGATGAAAAGCTGAAGCTGGCAAGGAGGCTGGGAGCAAAGTATACCATCAACTCCGCGTTGGAGGAGGTTCATACCCGCTTGAATGAGGTCACCGGGGAGATGGGGCCGGATGTCGTGATCGAGGCCGTGGGAGCCCCCGCGACCTACCGGATGGCCGTTGATGAGGTCGCGTTTACCGGTAGGGTAGTCTGTATAGGGTACGCGAGCCAAGAGGTGGCTTTCGAAACCAAGCTATTCGTCTCAAAGGAGTTGGATATCATGGGATCGCGCAACGCGTTGCCTGCCGACTTTCATGCCGTGATGCAGTATGTGAAGCAGGTGGGGCTACCCGATGAGTTCATCACCGCCACCTACTCACCGGACAAGGGACAAGAGGCCCTGGAGCAGTGGGCGGCCAATACCGGGAAAGTTTTTAGGATACTCGTTGAGTTTTAAAAAAATATAGATATGGATTACACGATTATAGATGCGCATGCTCACCTGTGGCTTCGTCAAGACACCGTGGTGGAGGGAAAAGAGATACGCACGTTGGATAACGGCAGATCGCTCTTCATGGGTGAGATACGGCAGATGTTGCCCCCCTTCATGATTGATGGGCGGAACAGCGCCGAGGTATTTTTATCCAACATGGATTACGCCCAAGTGGCGGCCGCTGTCATCACGCAGGAGTATATCGACGGGCTACAGAACGACTACCTGTGGGAAGTGCAAGAGAGGTATCCCAATCGGTTCCTCTGTTGCGGGATGGTGGATGTTCGTGAAGCCGGCTACCTTGAGCACGGGAAGCGGCTGATAGCTCAAGGGTTTACTGCCATCAAGTTGCCGGCTAACCGTTTCTTGTTGCCCGGGGGGAGGGTATACCTCACTTCCGACGAGATGATGCAACTGTTCCGGGAGATGGAAAAGAACGATATCCTTTTGTCGATCGACCTCGCTGATGGTGACACGCAGGTAGCCGAGATGGAGGAGGTGATCGCGGAGTACCCTGCCTTGCGGATTGCCATCGGCCATTTTGGCATGGTTACCCGCCCCGGTTGGCGAGAGCAGATTAAACTGGCCAGGCATGATAACGTTCGGATCGAGTCCGGTGGGATCACGTGGCTCTTTAATGACGAGTTTTACCCCTTCAACGGTGCGGTAAAGGCCATTAAAGAAGCGGCCTCGTTGGTGGGAATCGAAAAGTTGATGTGGGGGTCCGATTATCCTCGAACCATCACGGCCATCACCTACCGCATGTCGTACGATTTCGTGTTGAAGTCGAAGCTGCTAACGGAAGAAGAAAAGGTTAAGTTCCTTCGAACCAATGCCAAGGAGTTTTATGGTTTCAAGGAGCTCATTGAATTGCCTTACATCAAGAATATGTCGGAATAACGTTGATCCTCAGGGAGTGAATTCGCACGGGTGAAATTGTTAAAGGCATGTTTTCCTTATCTAAATCAATTCCCTGGTCATTTGGATTTCACAGCTATCTACCGTGTAAATACCTTTTACGACAATCGGGTTGGGAGCTATGTATGCATAGGGTTTTCCAATCATTAAACATCCAATCAGCATGAAAGGTAATCTTCTCATACTCATCATACTCATACGGTTGTTTTTTATTTCTTATTATGTTTTTCCAAAAACAGTAATGTTAGTTTATCGGACAATTGTTCTCTCTTAAATACTTTATATCCAATCTTATTATAAAAATACAAATTCTTTGAACTTTTTTCTCCCGTAAATAATTCATATCTATCACAATCAGCAAATCTATCCTCGATTGCTTGCATCATTTTACGACCAATTCCCCTGTTTTGAAAATCTTGATGTACAATCAAACGACCGATAAAGCAGGTTGAACTGTCCACGTAACCTCTAACTGAAGCTATTATTCGATTATTAATCACCCCTTTAAGAAAGGTCATTTTTTCGTGATCCTGCCTGATAGATGTTAAATCCTGAGTTAATGGAGGAATACTGTAATCATCAACTGATTGAGCTTCTGAGATAAAGCAATCCTTTTGTAGCTCCAAAATTGTTGACAAATCGGATAATTCGGCAGGCAATATTTTTAAATCAAAATTAATCAAATGTTCTGCCTCTGAAGTGGGAACATGAGTCTGTTTCTTTCCAAGTAAATCATTAACCAATTTCTTTAAGGTCATAATACAGTTTTCTTCAATGTTACAAGTTTTTTTCGCGTGGTAACGTTGGCTATATCATGCCTGGTCTTCCAGTCTTGTAAACCACTCTCTTTATTCAGTTCCGTGTCATTGTCATTTTACTTTCTTGTCTGACTGTGTCAGCGTTTTTCTGTTTTTTTGAATGTCGGCAATTTTTAAAACAATTTCTCTCGATGCGTTGGATTTGCAGACTCTTTGACAAAGCTGTGATTTTAGCTATGGCTTATGGGGCTTTGGTAATGTGCTTACAAAAGGAGTTGAATCTATTTCATGTATTAGAAGTAGCCCATAGGAGAATCGAACTCCTCTTTCAAGAATGAGAATCTTGCGTCCTAACCGATAGACGAATGGGCCGAAATCTGTTTTACCCAGCAAATATAATCAAAAGTTATTTACGTGGCATAATTTCGCGATGAGCATTTTCTGTTTTTTTATAAAAATTCTCTTTTATATAAAGAACTCGCGAAGAAGAAACAATGTTTAAGAGATCCGATTTGTTAAAAAACGAATGAACTGTATCCTTTCTCGCGTCATCTAGAGCATTTGATGGTTTTGAATCTTTTCTATTCCTACATGCAAGCGTCTTAAGGACTCTTCCTTTCCAAGGATTAACATAATGTCGGTCGCCCCACCGGGAGTAACAACTAAGCCAGACACAGCCATCCGAACAGGCCACGCTAAGTGACCAAACTTGAGATTGTTTTTTTCTGCTAACTCCGCGAAAGTGCTGTTTAATACGTCAATGTCCCAACTATCAACCTGCTTCATGGTATGGACAACTTTGGTTAATATGTCGCTTGATGTTTCTAATGTTGATCTGTTTTTCTTGTTAATAAACAGCTCAACATGATAATCTTCTAATTGATGTAAGAAGTGTATTGATTCAGGTATTTCAGAAAACTTGTGTATCCTTGGTTGTAATAATTTGGCTATTTCGTTCCATTTGCCCTCTAAATTCGTTTTTTCTACTTTGGAATAGGGAAAAGCCATGGAAGAAAATGTTTCAAATGGCAGTAATTTGATATGCTCGCTATTCACCCAATCTAATTTTTGATAATCAAAAATTGCAGGACTTTTGTTTATTCCACTTAATGAAAATGCTTCAATTAACTCGTTCATTGAAAAAATTTCTTTATCTGATTTTGGCGACCACCCCAACAATGAAATGTAGTTGTTGATTGCAGAAGGCAAATATCCGTCATTGAGAAGGTCTTGAAAACTGACCGCACCATGCCGTTTTGACAACTTGGAAACAGTACCATCATCATTTTTCCCAACTATCAAAGGAAGATGTATAAAAGAGGGTATCTCCCAACCAAATGCTTTATATAATAAGATATACTTTGGATTAGAAGACAAATATTCAGAACCCCTTATAACATGAGTGATTTTCATTAGATGGTCGTCAACCACATTGGCAAAATTATAGGTTGGCAGACCATCGCTCTTCAATAAAATTTGGTCATCCAAGGTTTTGTTTTCGACAGATATTTCTCCAAAAACGAAGTCGCTAAAAGAAGTTACTCCCTCCAATGGCATCTTTTGCCGAATAACAAAAGACTTACCAGCGGATAAATGGCTTTCTACTTCTTCTTTGCTTGCATCACGACAATGGCAATGACGGTTGTCGTCATCTTTTTGGCAAAAACAATAATAAGCATGGCCTTTGTCAACAAGCTCCAAAACACATTTTTTATACATATCTTTTCTTTCACTTTGGATATAAGGACCGTAATCGCCTCCAATATCGGGACCCTCATCGTGTTGAATTTGGGCTGCTTCAAGTGTTTCGTAAATTACGCGCGTGGCATCTTCCACGTATCTTTTTTGGTCTGTGTCTTCAATACGTAACACGAAATCGCCTTTTTGAGATTTTGCAAAAAGAAAGGCATACAAAGCCGTTCTTAAATTACCAATATGCATATATCCGGTAGGGCTTGGTGCAAATCGTGTTCTAATCTTTCTTTCCATAATTATACAGTGTTTCAAATCATATAGGCTTTGTTACAGGGCGTAATTTATTTTAGTGAATAATTTGTTCCAGGTCCATTTCCGTGTTTTTCTATAAGATTTCTTTCTATTAAATTAGATAAAATCCTTTTTACAGTTGGATTTGGTATGTCAAGTTTCTTAGCTATATCACCTGATTTACATCCTGAATGATTTCCTATAAAAGTTAGAATTGATTTTTCTTTAGGTGATAATTGTGATTGCAAACCACTTGATTCAAGTTTTTGAAGTAACTGATTCTGAATATTTAAAAGTGAATTAAGGAAGAAACTAATCCATTCAGTTATATTCTCATTTGGTCTTTGTGATTGGCAATTTCTTAACACTCTGTAATATTCCTCTTTTTTACTTTCAATTTCATGTTCAAAACTTACATATTGAATCCATTTATATCCATTTTTAAGCAATAGTAAAGACGCTATTAATCTGCTTAATCTTCCATTTCCATCTTGAAANGGATGAATGCTAANAAATTCATAACAAAAGGAGGCACATTTTACTAGTGGATGAGTTTCTTTGTCTGTTTTATACCATTTAAATAAACTTCTCATNGCATCTTCAGTTGGAAANCCAGCTTCTGTTGTTTCAAAAATTATCCTTTTTGTTCCATCGGGATAGTTGGCTTCAACGGCATTGCTGTGTTGTTTATAATCTCCTTTATGCCAACTGTCTTTTTTACTGTGTTTTAGTAGGATGTTATGTAAATTCTTAATACTACTTTCGGTAATGTTTATATCTTGATATGATTCTGTTATGATGTCAAGGGTATCAAAATAACCAACAACTTCTTGAGAATCTCTATCCTCCAATTTTGTTATATCAATATTTTTAAGAAGAACATCAACTTCTGCATCACTCATTTTAGAGCCTTCAATTCTTGTTGATGCTCCAACACTTCTTACAGTTGATATGCTTTTAAGTTGTTTTAAACTTTGACCTTCTCTTTTTTCTATAGAAGACCATGATGCATCAAATCTGTCTATCTTACTAATCAACCCAATTAGATCCCAGTTGATGTCAATTTTAAATATGTAAACTTTATTTTCCATGAATCAAAGATACAACTATATTTAAAAAAATGATACGATATGAGCTAAAAAATATTTGATAATAATACGATACGTTTTAAATTAATTTGATACGATATGAGCTCTTTTTGTGCGATAATGAGCCGATTTCTATTATGCCCTGTAACATGTTATTTACGTAACTAACTTTCGTATAACATACCCGATAAGTTGCATTATTATTCTGTTAACACGGTATATGTGTTCGGTTTTATTCTCATTAGTGGCGGAATTGTTTTCAATACAAATCTTTTTATCATTGTTTTTAAATAGTTGATAGAAAGTTTTTTATTCGAAAAACAAACAACTTCTTTATTATAGAGTGCATATTTATTATTCAATATTTTAAATCCTTCTGTGTATAAAAGGAAATTAAACAAACCAGGTGTAAATATATTTATATGTCCATATGAATTGAAATGTTTAAATTTTTTATCTACTTGAAATGAAAAATCTATAGGCACTTCAAATACTTGTTTTTTTGATATTCTTTTAATTTCTTTCAATAGTTTCCTGGGATGTTCAACATGTTCGATAACATGAGTGCATATAGCTAAATCAAACTGTTTATCCTTAAAAGGTAGGTTATACCCATCAAACTGTTTAATTTCTATCAAACCGGGTATTTTCTTTTTCTTAATTTGTATAATAGCACTATCTGAAATCTCAACGGCTGTGAATTCTGAACAGTAATTATTTTCACTTAATAATGATAGGACATTCCCATCTCCAGCACCTATGTCGATGATTTTGTTAATTTCGAGATCTTTGGTTAAATCAATTATGTTTTGGACTTTCCCAATAGCTCCAATTTTGCGCCATTCTTCAGTATTATCTGAGTACTGAGAATCATACATTTCTTTGATTTCTTTACTTATTGTAATCATACACATTATGTTTTCCTTAACAGACGGGGATTTGGATACTGTTCCAAAAAGTGTATCTGAAACATTAATAAAACCTAGTCTGAAAATTTTATTAGTTTTGTAGTTCACCAAAATAAAACCATGAAATTTAAAGACTAGGTTGTTATCAAAGGAACAACTTTCCTCTGTCATGGCCAAACATTCAGTGCGAGAAAATGGCCTGCATGATTTTTTCAATCTCTCCTAGAAAAATCTTATTGCCACGCGTATACCTATTCTTTATCTATTGTTTTCCAATGAAAAATGAGAGAATTTATTTGTACAGTGAGCATTATTACCCCAAATAATAAAGTTTTTATTTTGCCGCTACTTTTGTTCTGTTCCTGAAATACATGAGTTAGTGTTCGGACGAGGAAATTAGTGCGGTGTCAATCAGTCACGGTGAATCAGGCTCCCTCGCTCGGGGTGGTTCTCTACCGTGAGGTGCGCATCGATTTCCTGCTGCATCTCCTCCACGTGCGAGATGACCCCGACGATGCGGTTCTCCTTGCGGAGCGATTTCAGGGTATCGAAGACGATATTGAGCGACTCTTTATCCAGCGACCCGAATCCCTCATCCAGGAAAAAGAAGTTCTGCCTTGATTCGGTAACCTGCTGTATGTTGTCGGCCAGGGCCAGGGCCAGCGATAGCGAGGCCTGGAACGTTTGGCCCCCGGAGAGGGTCTTCACGCTTCGCACCTTGCCCCCGTTCAGGTAGTCCCTTACCTGGAAGTTGTTGTCGTCCGTGATCTCCAAGCTTAACTGTTGACGGGTAAGCTGAAAGAAGCGCTCGTTGGCCGCGTTGCACAGGTTTTGCAGGTAGACCGAGGAGATGTAGTTCACGAAGCCGCTGGCCCTGAAAAGTGCCTTTAGGGTCGTGATGTTCTCGCCCCGGGCGTTCAATCCCTCGAGCTCTTGCTTTAGCTTCGTCAAGCTCTCCAGGTCCTGCTGCATGTTTTTCAACTTCTCCGCCATTTTGCCCTTTTCCTGTGTCTTTTGGTGTATCTCCTCCTTGAGCAAGCTGATGGTGGCGATGAGCTTTTCGTGAGCCGCGGGATCGTACGTGCGCTCCGCGATATCTCGTTGCAACTGTTCCAGGCTCGATTGGTTGCGCAGGAGCTGTTCCCGGTACCGCTCAAGGTTCTGCTTCTCGGCGGCAACATCTAAAGGAGTGGACAAGAGTTTCATGACCTCTTCGAGCGAGGAGAAATTCGACTGGCTTAATTGCTCCTTTAATTGGTTATCCAGGGCTTCGAGGGTCGACTCCTCCTGTTCTAGCTCTTTGAGGTTGCTCTCCAGTACCCCGGTGAGTCGGTCTTTTCGTTTTTGGCACTCCTGCAAAAGCTGGCTGGTTTCATTGAACGTTTTTTCAACTTGCCGGTATTCCTCTACTAACCGTTTTTTTTCCTGCTCGATGGCATTGACCGGGATATCCTCGTATGCTTCATGCTGAATGACCGTGAGCTGTTGCGCCAGGGTGTTCCACTCCGCCTGGTGCATCGCGAGGGAGGTTTTGATTTCCTGTAACCCTTCTTGGTACTTGTCCCTTGCTTGCTCCTTGGTTTGCCGCTCTTTCTCGGCTTGTTCAAGCCGTTTTTCAGCCCCCTTTATCTCATCCTGAATCTTTGTGGCCGCCTCGAAAGCCTTGTTTAAGACCTCCTCTTCCCGGTAGGCTTCCCACGGGGACTTTTCTCCTTGTTCCAAGGGTAATAAGGGTGAGTCAGTGGGGGGGAGGTCGATCGCGAACTGCTTCTCATGTGCCGCGGCCTTTTCCAACTGCTCCTTTCTCTTCTTTTCCCACTCATTTTGCTGACGTGCCGCCTCGTTTTGGCGGCTTTCAAGGAGCGTGAACTGCTTGTTTAAGGAAGCGATGTAATCCAGTTGTTTTTCCCACGCATGCTTCTGCTTATCGACTTTATTCAACTCATCTTCGATATCCTCGCTTGAGTATCGATCCGGATCCGGGTGATGCAGCGAGCCACACAAGGGGCAGGGCTGGTTCTCTTTCAGGTCATCGGCGTAAGCCTTTAGTTGCGCTTTAACTCGCCAGTGGCTCTCTTGGTCGCCGAGCAGTCGTTGTTGCTCTTTGATTTTCCCGCTCTCCCCCTCCAGGTGGTGGAAGATGTCGGGGTAGGGTAATGATTCGTGCAACGTCTTGAATAGCGGGTCACCCGTAAGTTCAACCTTCTCTTTTTCCAGCTCCTCCAGCTGCCGGGCATACCTTTCCACCTCTTCCTTGCATTCTTTCAACAGCCGTTGGATCTCCCGTCTCTCCATATGCCACCCCTTGAGGGAGGTTAGGAGGGTTAAGTCGGGCATCTTTTCCCGCATCGACTGAATTGCCTTCTCCTGGCGAAGCTTTTCGGCTTTCGCTTGCTCGAGCGACTGAACGGTCTTCTCCCAAATCTTGGTGCCCTTTTCCAAACGCGTTTGTTCATGCTTGATGCGTTCTTCGGTACCCCTCATCTCCAGCAGCCGCTCCAGCTCTTCCGCCCTTTTCTTTACTTCGTCCCGCTTCTCCTGCTTCGGTTTGATCTCTTCCAGTATCTTCTCCAACTGTGTTATCTCCCCGGTTTCGCCCCGTACCTTTTCCTGGTCGCTCTGAATTTGCTCCCTTCGTTTGGTTGCTTTCTCCTCGTACGTTTTACGTGACTCTAATAGATGCTTAAAACCGATAATCGCCTGTTCATATCGCTCGATTTTTTCACGAAGTTTCTGGTAATATGGCGCTTGTTTCGTGAGTCCATCGCACTCTTTTCGAGCCGCTGCCCGTTTCTCGAAAAGCTCCCGCAGTTGCCGCAATTTCTCTTCCTCCTGTTGCTGCTCCTGCAACCCCTTGTTCAACTCGTGAACCTCTTTCTCCAAGGCGGATAGCGATTCACTGCAGGAGGCAATTTGCGCGGGGTCCACCTCGCCCAGTTGTTGCAGCTGACCCTGGTTATGCTGTCGTTTCTCGTCGTTCTTCCTCTCCAGCGAGACCACCTTATAGTAGAACTCGAACTTCTCCAGGTTGAATAGCTCCTTCATCATCTTGGTGCGGTCCCGGTTTCCCAGTTGCAGGAACTCCTGAAACTGCCCCTGGGGGATGATGATGGTGCGCTTGAAGTTGTCGTAGCTTAACCCGATTGCCTCTTCGAGCGCCTCCACCTCGATGGGAACCCACTGGCCCTCCCGTTTCCGGTAGGCGGTACGTTCCGGCGTCCGCACCTCATCAAAGTTGCGGCTGTTACGGCTGCTTTTCACGGTGGCGCGGTAGGTGGTCTGTTCCCTCCCGGCTTCAAAGATGAAGTCGATCAACATCTCGTTCGACCTCAGGTTCATCATGTTGTAGTAGCGGTTATCGCCCGACAGGTTCAGCCGGTCGGTTCTCCCGTAGATCGCGAAGGTAATCGCTTCCAGGATGGTGGACTTGCCGCTCCCCACCGGCCCGAAGATGCCGAACAGGTTGGCGGCGGTGAGCCGCGTGAAGTCGATGGTCTGTTTCTCCTGGTAGGAGTAGAGACCCTGTATGGTGAGTTCAATGGGTATCATGCTTTCACCTCCTCTTCTGCCAGTAACTCGGTAAACAGTTGCATGATCTCTTCGTTGGGGGCTTGCCCCTTCTCGTGCTTGAAGTAGTCGCGGAAAAGCTCCTCCATTTTCTGGTTCTGGTCGATCCGCTTCGCATGGTGCTCTGCCCGTTGTCCGGTGAGGGTGACTTCGGGGATGATCGATACGATGCCGGGATGGGCGGCGTACAGCCTTCGTCGGTCAGTAGCGGTCAGGAAGGTATCGGTCACGAGCGTCAGCTCCACCAGCGCGTTTTGATTCTCGGTTAGCCACTGCAGCGCCTCCTCCACGCCCTCTGCCCGCTTTCGCGAGAGCGGTTTGGGTTGGGTGAGCTCCACCTCTTTTACGGTGACCGTTTCGCCCGGTGTCGCATCTACTACCAGCAGGTGTTTTTTTTGGTTTGCCTCGGAGAAGCTGTAGGAGAGGGGACTACCGCTGTAGTAGACGGGGCATGTGGCCGAGCCTACGCGTTGCATCCGGTGCAGGTGGCCCAAGGCGGCGTATTGCACCTGTCCCGGGATATTCTCCGTGTAGACTGCCTGCGCACCGCCCACGTGTAGGATGGGCTTCTCATCTTCCGGCTCCTCGGGGAGCGTATCGCCCTTTTGCACCATGAAGAGGTGAGCCATCAACAGGTTCACACCGTTGTCGTCGCAGTAGCGATCCGCCAGCTGTTGCCACCTCTCTTGCAGCAGGGCACGCATCTCACCCTCGCTGTCTTCATGACCGAGGTAGGTTCTCAACCGGTACTCGTTGGCGTAGGGAGTCAGCAGGAGACGCAAGGGGGCATCATGCCCCGGCAGTGCGAGTTCCACGAACCCCTCGTCGCTTCGCAGCACTTTCAGCCCGCTGTCGAGGGCGAACGGGGGAACGATGGAGTGGGGGTAACCGGTAAAGATGATGCCACACTCCCGGGCCAGTGGGTCGGGTGACTCGATCCGGTCCGGCGAGTCGTGGTTCCCCGCGATCGCGATTACCGGTCGCCGCCCGTCGTTTGTCAACCCTTTCAACGTTTTGTACAGCAACTCCACCGCCTCCGTGGGGGGGTTAAACGTGTCAAACAGGTCACCCGCGACCAGCACGACATCCACCTCCTCCCGGTCGGCCACCTCCCGTATTTCCTGCAAGACAGCTCGCTGCTCCTCCAGTCGGGAGAAATCATCCAACCGCTTGCCCAAGTGCCAGTCGCTCGTGTGCAGTATCCTCATTGCCTTAGTTTCGTTTACCTATTATCCAAAGGTACAGCTTTTCGTGAAAAGTCGGAAATGTTTCGAAATAAAGCGTATCTTTACATGGTGATGGTATTGTATATTTAAAAAATAATCGTATGAACACACATTTTCTTCGTCAAACAAAACGATGGGTATCACTCGCTCTTTTAACCTTACCGTTCTTCCTGTTTTCCTGCTCAGGTTCAGGAGAAAAGGAGCAATGGGGAACGGATTCGCTTAGCGAAGCGCTGTTTAAAACCCCCGAGCGGGATTATTACCCCGAAACATGGTTTCATTATATCGGGGGTAACGTCTCCAAACCGGGTATTACTGCCGACCTGGAGGCGATAGCGCAGGCGGGTATCTCCGGTATTCAACTGTTCCACGGCTCCGGTGGGGAGTGGCCTGGCGTTTCGCCCCAGATCCAATCCCTGAGCGAGGACTGGGATGAGCTGGTTAAATGGACGGCAGAGGAGTGCAGGCGGTTGAACCTGCGGTTCACCATGCAGAATTGTCCCGGTTGGTCGTACGCCGGCGGGCCATGGATTGAACCGGAAAACGCCATGCGGCACCTGGTATACTCGAGAACCGACCTAAGCGGGGGTACCTCTGCAGGGATCAACCTGGCGATGCCCGAGAACAGCGACGAGGAGTGGCGTGATTACCGGGACCTCTTCGTGATTGCCTTTCCCACGCCGGAGGGGGATACCGGTGAACGGCTGATTCCCTCTGGGGTCACGAGCAATCGCCCCGACCTGCCATGGCAAGATTGGTTGGTAAACCGACAAACTATCTCCCTCTCCCCCTCGGTGGATGAGCCAACGGTGCTGGACTTCACGTTCCCGAAAAAAACCACCTTGCGAACGGTTCAATTCCCGCCCATCGACTCATACGCTCACGCCTGGGTTTACGCCCCGGGGGTAAAGGTGACTGTTTACGCCAACCTACCCGATGAAAGACGGCAGGTAGCCTCCCTCGATATGCCGGCCGCGAACTGGCAGGACGAAGAACCAATAACGATTGCTTGCGCGGAGGTGACTTCCGATTCCTACCGGATCGAGATAACCAACTTGCACGAGATGGCCTTGCGCTACATCCATTTTTACTCCGCTGCCCGCCAGCAGAACTGGGAGTCGGAAGCGGCGTGGACGTTGAGGCGAATCGTTAGGGAAGAGTATCCCCAACAAGACCCGCGTTCCTGGATCGATCCCGCCACCATCGTGGACCTCTCCGCCAATATGAACGCTTCGGGCAAACTCAACTGGGTCGCCCCAGAGGGGAGCTGGACCGTGTTGCGCGTAGGGCACGTCAACACGGGCAAGAAAAACGGGCCCGCCCCTGCCGAGGCGACAGGGTGGGAGTCAACCAAGCTCCACCCCGACGGGGTAAGGACAAATTTTGATGGCTATATCGGTCGCTTGATCAAAGACGATGGGGTGCTCAAAGATGGGTTGTTGCAGGGTGTCTTGCTTGACAGCTGGGAGTGTAAGACGCAGACCTGGACGCCGGATCTCGACAAGCTATTCGAGGAGAAGTGGGATTACAGCCTTCAAGCCATGTTACCGGCCCTGTTTGGCTACGTGGTGGATAACCCGGAGAACACCGCGCTTTTCCTGCGTGACTGGCGCGTGACGTTGAACGACTTGTTGGTGGAGAACTTTTTTGGAGAGATGAAGCGGCTGGCCAGCGAGAACGGGTTGATCGTCTCCTTCGAGACGGCGTCGGGTGATATCTTTCCCGGGGATATACTGGAGTATTACAAGCACGCCGATATCCCCATGTGCGAGTTTTGGCAACCTCGTTCGGATTCATTCGTGGGCAGTATCGAGTTCAAGCCGGTTAAGCCGACTGTTTCCGCCGCCCGGGGTTACGGGAAAAAGAGGGTGGCGGCCGAGGCACTCACCTCTTTTGAACTGACCTGGGACGAACATCCCCGTTTCCTGAAAGATGTTGCCGACGACCATTTGGCTCGGGGGGTAACGCACTTCGTTTTCCATACCTATACCCATAACCCGAGGACCGATTTTCTACCCCCCGGCTCGTCATTCGGAACGACGATAGGCACCCCGTTCCTGCGGCTGCAAACCTGGTGGGAGCACATGCCCCTGTTCACCGATTACCTGGCAAGGTGCAACTACATGCTGGAGACGGGCAAGCCGATAGTAGATGTGCTGATGTACCTGGGTGACGAGCAAAACCATAAACCGCCGCAGCTGCTCCCGTTCCCCGAGGGGTATACCTACGACTATTGCAATCCCGATATGTTGTTGAACCGCTTGTCGGTGAAGGATGGCAGGCTGGTCACCCCGGAAGGGATCGAGTACAGCGTTTTGTGGCTGTACGATTGCCAGAGGATGTTACCCGAAACGTTGGAGAAGATCGCTTCGTTCGTGAAGGCGGGTGTTGTCCTCGCCGGTGAAGCCCCGAGGGGAATCGCCACTTTAAGCGGTGGGGAGGAAGCGAGCCGGGCATTCGCAAGAGCCGTTGAGAAGCTTTGGGGCGATGGTTCGAAAGAACTGCTTAGCCTGGGAAAAGGGAGGGTGTACAACACCTCTGATATCGCCGCGGTTATAACGGCAGAAAACATCCTGCCCGATATCGTGGCACATTCTCCCGACCTGCGTTGGCTGCACCGCCAAACCGGCGAGTCTGGTATCTACTTCCTCTCGATGCCGGCCGAGAAAGGATACCGGGGTGCGGTACGCTTCCGTGAGAAGGGTAACGCGGAGCTGTGGGATCCGTTGACCGGGAATATCGCCGTGGTACCTTCCCGAGCGGAGGGTATTCACACGGAGGTCAAGCTGGATATACCAGCCGGAAGTTCCTGCTTCGTCGTCTTCAGGAGGGAGGGGCCGGGCCAGGCAACTCCGTCGGGTGAGTCACTTCAAGCGGTTGATGAACTCAAAACCGGCAGACCGTTTATGGCGTGTAATCAGCCGGAACCGACGGGGCGACTGGATTTGAGCCAGGCCTCCTGGCAGCTTCAATTCCCCGGTGGATGGGGAGTGGAGACTTCACCGCTACACACCCAACGGCTCACCGCCTGGAAAGACCTCCCGTTTTCGGACGAGGGGAAATCTTTCTCCGGTACGGCGACGTACGAGACCACGTTCACGTTAGGGCACAAATCCGCTTCAACGGCCTATCGCCTGAACTTGGGACGGGTGGAGGTGATCGCCAGGGTAAGGGTAAACGGCAAGGAGGCAGGCACCTGCTGGACTTCGCCCTACGTGCTGGATGTTACCGAATACCTACAAGAGGGAGAGAACAACCTACAGGTAGAGGTAACCAGTACCTGGTTTAACCGATTGGTCTACGATGCCGGGCAACCCTTCGAGAGTCGGAAAACATGGACTATCTCGGGACCTGAAGCTCACTACCCGCTAAAGGAGTACGGGCTGCTAGGACCGGTTACCTTAGAATCGGTTGATTATTGATTTAATACCACTTGTGGAGTGCCCGCGAAGTGCTTGTGGAGTGCCCGCGGAGTGCTTGTGGAGTGCCTGCGGAATAGTTTGTTAGGAGGTTTACCCCCGAAAGCTTTTTTCTATCTTCTCTATGGTCTCTTTGGGTATTCTATACTCATTTGCCAGTACTCTCCAGTAGGACACGGCTTCGATTATTTCGTCAATGATCTTGTTGCTTGATTTAATATTCATTGCTTCCGCGACGGATAGTAGGTCTTCTCTTGTGAAATCGTCCCACTTGTTATTGATAGACATTTGATGGTGTGAGGTCCATTGTTCCTTCGGGTTATAAGCCCAAGTTATGTCATAGGCTGGAGACAAGCGCCAGCTACCTGACTTGTCCATGATGAAAGAGATGTTCTTCGTGTGGTCATCTTGATTGCGAGCAACGACATTAAAGACCATACGTTTATACATTTGCTCGGCATCTGTATAAGGTAAACGCAGTCGTCTCATCACCTGAAAGAGCTGTTCGTATGAAAAGGCACGGGACATCTTATAATCATAATGAGCCATCCCGCATAGCGTTTGGGTATGGAGCTTTTCATTATCGTTAACACGGTCAAAACGTCTCGTCATAAAGTGACTCCTTTCATGTTCTTCTAGTAATCGACATTCTGTCATCTCTATACCTGCTCTCGTGGCCATCAGGTAGTAGACATACTCTATTTTACCATAATGTTGCGGATCGCCCAGCATAGTATTAGTAACGCCGTCCAACTTCAGAATCCAGTGGTTGAAGCCTTTAGGAGCATCTACCTGCCCTGATCGCACCTCTCCTGTCTCTTCATTGTATGCAATCACGGCTTTTGCCCTCATCCCCCCGGCTGAGGTGCCAACTCTAATAATATTTACAAGAGCTTTTTGGGTGTCTTCCCGGAGGTTTGTGCTAAATGAGTCCCTGTTATTGAGTATCTCCGCCGCGACTTCTACCAAGGAATTAATTTCAATAGATGAAGACTGATTTAGAATATCATCTTGCGCTGGAACAAACTCCAGTGCTCCTATCGACCGCTTTCCTTGATAACAGAGACGTTCAACCGGGTTGGCCACCGTTCTTCCTTGCAACACCAACCATTTGTCCAAAAGAGCTTTTCCATAGGTGTCCGGCAGAGCGTCAGCAAGTAACCCGGGCAAACCCATAAAAGTCTCCTTTGATAATTCAGGAAAAGAGTAAATGCTCCTTCGCGAAACGGGCATCATTAAAGGTGACAAATCCCATCCCCTGTTCATAAAGTTAGTATCATACTCAAAGGTAGCTACTTGCCTGTCCTCATTCCAAAGCACCGCACCCGCGAGTGTATTCCATATGTATACTTTTGCCACTTTTACCATGTGGTAAGTTCCTCCCCTATGTTTGTTTTTGTATTACTGGCCCTTTGTCTCCATTTTTTACCTTCCATCATTTGGGCATACGCGATGGGGCTTATTTCAGGTTCACGGAAGAAGGCATCCAGCAAGTGCAGAGCCTGTAGGGCCCTGAGAATAGCTATCAGTGTTGAGAGGGAGACACTATTGCCCTTTTCTACGTTGGCTACGCTGCTAAGAGAAACACCGGCTCGTTCTGCCAACTCCTTTTGCGTGATATTTTGCTCTAAACGAATTTGCTTCAGTTTATCTCCTATTTTAGCAATTAATCCCTTATCTGTAAAAATATACCAGTCCATTTAATGCCTGCATTTTCAATTGTTATAGTGCAAATATAGGCGTAATAATTGGAAATACAATGGTTGTTTTGAAAAAAGTATTTAGGTTTACTCTCGGTAGCTTGTTCGATTGTTTGATAACTTGTTCGGTAACTTGTTCGGTAACTTGTTCGGTATCTTGCATGGGGTGAGCAATGCTCTAAAATCGTGGTTTAATGACCCCCCGCCTACTCGAATTGGATCGATTTCGCGGGCGTGATTTGGGCTACCAGGTAGGAGGGACCGATCATCATCAGCAGGGAGACTGTGAGCGTGCCGATATTCAGCAACAGTAGGTGGATGATGTTGAGGTCGATGGGTACGGCAGTCAGGTAGTAGGTGGCGGGATCCAGCTTCAAGACTTGAAACCTCTCCTGGATAAAGCAAAAGAGCAATGCGATGAGGTTGCCCCACAGCATACCTTGGCCAATCAGGAACGCGGAGAGGTAGAGGAAAACCCGGCGGATGCTGATATCCGCGGCACCCATCGACTTAAGCATGCCGATCATGTTGGTCCGTTCCAGGATGATGATCAGGAGGCCCGAGATCATGGTGAACCCCGAGACGACAAGCATCAGGATGATAATGACCCACACGTTCATGTCCAGCAGGTTGAGCCAGTTAAATATCATGGGGTTAATCTCCTTGATGGAGCGGGTGTAGAGCGGGTTGCCCAGGCGGTCGGTGTGTGCCGACATCTCGAAGAAAAGGTCTTGTGAGATCTTGTCCAGCTGGTCGTAGTCGTGCACCAGCAGTTCAATACCACTTACCATATCGGCTTCCCACCCGTTCAGGGAGGCCAGGATCTCTTTTTCGGTGACCACGAACAGCTGGTCGTACTCCTCAAAGTTGGTCTGGTAGATGCCGATGATGTCAAAGCGTCGTGCGCGTACCGGGTCCTGGATGAAGTAGCAGGTGAACCTGTCGCCCACTTTCAGGTGGAGCTTATCGGCCACCTCTTTCGAGAGGATGGCCGGGTTGGTGGTCACCGTATCGTTGGGCTGGATGATGGAGCCCTCCAGCAGGTTGGCACGAAAAAAATCCCAGTCGTACCGATCCGATACCCCTTTCAGTATTACGCCCATGAAGTCGTTGTCCGTCTTGATGATGCCCGGCTTGGTGATGAACTCCTGGAAATGGCGGATATCCGGGTTCGTCTGTAGCTTGTCGATCAGCGTATCTGAGACCGCGATGGGTGTATGATCGTAGGAGGTGTTGCTCTCGTATGCCGTGATTTGAATGTGCGACCCGAAGCCCACCACCTTGGCGCGCACCTCGTTCTTAAACCCCACGATGATGCATACTGCCACGATCATCACGGCCAGTCCCAGTGCGATGCCCGCGATGGCAATCTTGATAGCGGGCGATGAGACCCGTTTGTCGTTTTTCTTATCGCCTTTATAAATTCGCTTTGCTATGAATAGCTCCGCATTCATATTCAATGGTATAAGGGTATGCCTCCAATGCTTTCTCCAGTACGGTGAGGGCGATGTTCAAATCCTCCTTGTTAATCACGTACGCGAGCCGCACCTCGTTCTTCCCAAGACCGGGTGTTACGTAGAAGCCCGAGGCGGGTGCCATGAAGACGGTTTGCCCTTCGTATCGGAAGTCGGATAGGCACCATGCGCAGAACGCGTCGGTATCCTCTACGGGTAGCCGGGCAAGCGTGTAGAAGGCCCCTTGTGGCATGGGTGAGTAGACCCCGGGGATCCGGTTCAGCCGGTCGATGAGGAAATCTCGTCGGCTCTTGTACTCGTTGAAGTTGCGCTGCATGTACGCCCCGTTCTCCTTGAGCGACGCGTTGGCGGCTATCTGACCAATCAAGGGGGGACTCAGTCGCGCTTGACAAAACTTCATCACGGTTTCGTAGAGCCGCCTGTTCTTGGTGATAAGCGCGCCGATGCGGATACCGCACTCGCTGTAACGCTTCGATACCGAGTCTATCAGCACCACGTTATCCTCGATCCCCTCGAGGTGGCATGCCGATACGTAGGGCGCATCGTTGTAGATGAACTCCCGGTACACCTCGTCAGAGAAGAGGTAGAGGTTGTACCGTTTCACCAGGTCGCGAATCTGCTCCATCTCCTGGCGCGTGTAGACGTAACCAGTCGGGTTGTTGGGGTTGCAGATAAGTATTCCCTTGGTACGTTCGTTAATCAGTCGCTCGAACGCCTCCATGGGCGGTAAAGCGAAGTCTGTCTCCATGGTCGAGGGGACCGTTCGGATGACCGCCCCGGCGGAGATGGCGAACGCCATGTAGTTCGCGTAGGCAGGTTCCGGCACGATGATCTCATCGCCCGGGTTCAGGCAGGCTAAGAACGCGTATAACACCGCCTCCGAACCTCCCGTGGTGACGATGATCTCCTCGGGCGACAAGTGAATCCCGAACTTTTCGTAGTAGCCCACCAGGTTCTCCCGGTAGAAGCGGTATCCATCGCTGGGACTGTATTCCAGCGTGGTGCGGTCGATGCTTCTGATGGCTTCGAGCGCGGAGGCGGGGGAGGGCAGGTCGGGTTGCCCGATGTTCAAGTGGTATACCCGTACCCCTTCAGCCTTAGCGGCATCGGAGAGCGGGGCTAACTTGCGTATGGGTGATGCGGGCATCTGGATGCCTCGCTGAGCAATTTGCGGCATAATAATGGCAGCGATAAGAACTTTAAAGAATCATTTTGTCAATCAAACGGCAAAAATAGATGAAAAAATGGTTTTTAACAAGCACAAGGGATAAAAACTCGAAAAGAGTATCGCGAAAGGGAAAAAAAAGCCAACATCCACCTCTTACCATGCGGCGCGCTGTCTTAACAAATACGTAACAATAATGTAACCGAAATGTAACAAACATGTCGTATTTTCGCGTAGTAATTTTTTAGTAACATAGAACCTGCACTGCCTTATTGCATTTGATGAAACGATTTTTGCTGTTCACCTCGCTGCTTTTTTTTGCCTCGCTGCTGCTTTTCTTGTCTTCTTGTAAAACGGGCTCCTCGGATTCCCAAAAAGGCATCTCCCGCAGTACCATCTCCGGCGCGGGCGCCACGTTTCCCTATCCCTATTACAACATTGTCTTCCGCGACTTCATGCGGATAAACGAGGGTATCACCGTGAACTACGGGGCCATGGGGAGCGGTGGGGGGATACGCAGCTTGCGTGACCGCTCGGTGGACTTTGGCGCCAGCGATGCCTTTATGACCGATAAGGAGCTGGAGACGATGAACGGCGAGGTGATTCATATCGCCACCTGCCTGGGGGGAGTAGTAATGGCTTACACGCTGGAGGGGGTGGATAGCTTGCGGCTCACCGGTCCCCTTATCTCCGACATATTTCTGGGCAAGGTGAAAAAGTGGAACGACCCGCGGATCACGTCGATCAACCCGGGAGTTCCTTTGCCTAACTTGGATATTACCCCTGTCTACCGTTCCGATGGCAGCGGCACCACGTTCAACTTCTCTGAGTACCTCTCCGTGGTCTCTCCCGAGTGGAACCGGGTCATGGGCAAGGGGAAGGCATTGAAGTGGGAAGCGGGGATAGCGGCCAAGGGAAACCCGGGCGTGGCGGGTATCGTTCAGCAGACGGAGGGAGCCATTGGCTACATCGGGTCGGAGTACGCGCTCACCCTCAACCTCAAGACGGCGAAACTGAAAAACAGGACGGGGCGGTTCGTCGAAGCTACGCTGGAGACCATCTCCGCCGCGGCCAACGTGGACCTGCCGGACGATATGCGGGCGACCATCACCGATTCGGCCGATCCCAACGCGTACCCCATAAGCCTCTTCACCTGGATACTGCTTTACAAGGACCAGCAGTATGGGAACCGCACCAAGGAGGAGGCGATGGAGCTGCTGGACCTGCTCCTTTACATGCTTAGTCCACCGGGGCAAAAGGTGGCGGCGCAGATCAACTACGCACCCCTCCCGGAGCAGGGATTGGAGAAAAATTACCGCCTTCTCCAGGGATTGCACTACGGGGGTGAACCCCTGTTTGATGGTCTTACTAGCACCGACGATGCCGGTGCACGTGCACTTGAGGGGGGTGAGGCTGATAATGACGGAGAGGGCCGATGATGGCGGTAATGAATTGTAATTAAGGGAACGAATGAAAGATAAATTATTCCGGTTCGTGCTGTTTTTCGCGGCGTTGATGATCCTTTTGTTGAGCGCGGGGATTATCTACTCGCTGGTGAGCCGGTCGCTGGACACCTTTAACGAGTACGGCGTTTGGGGCTTCATCTCTAACGCCGAGTGGGATCCCCGCAAGGCCACCGAAGAGTATGGCGCGTTGTCGTTTATCGTCGGTACGCTTTACACCGCCTTTTTCGCGCTGCTCATCTGCATCCCCTTCTCGTTGTCCGTGGCCCTCTTCAATGGCGAGTACTTCAAGGGCACCAAGGTGGCATCGGCGGTCAGCTCCGTCGTGGACCTGCTCGCGGGCATCCCCTCCATCGTGTTTGGTTTATGGGGATTCTACAGCGTTCGTCCCATCGTGATCGCGCTGGGGGTGAACGCGCAGGGGTTCGGTATCTTTCTGTCGTCTATCGTGTTGGCAATCATGATTATACCCTACGCCTCCTCCCTAAGTACCGAGTTCATCTCCATGGTACCCAACAACATGAAGGAGGGTGCCTATAGCCTGGGTGCCACCCGGTTGGAGGTGATACGGCGCATCAGCTTCCCCACCGCCTCCTCGGGAATCGTGGCCGCCTACATCCTCGCGCTGGGTAGGGCGTTGGGCGAGACCATGGCCGTGACCATGCTGATTGGCAATACCGACAGGATACCGAGTGGCCTGAGGGGAACGGGGAACACGATGGCGAGTGTGATCGCGAATCAATTTGGGGAGGCCGATGGCTTGAAGCTGAGCTCGCTGATTGCCATCGGGCTGATACTGTTTATTATAACGGCCATTATTAACCTGATTGCCAAAATGGTGATGAAAAGATTGTCGAAGGTATGATGGAACAAGTGAGCTCTACTCGCGTCCGAAAAGGGAAAGACAAGATTGCCTTGTGGCTGGTCTGTATTTTCTCTTTCATTGCCATGATCCCCCTCTTCCTTATCTTGTGGGATGTGGTCTCGAAAGGGTATAAGAATTTCAACCTGCGGCTGTTCACCGAGGTGACCCCGTCGTCGATGGACGCGTTGCTGGCCCGGGTGAACAACGAGCCCATTCCCGGGGGAATACTGAACGGTATTACCGGAACCTTGCTGATCGTCGGTATGGCCATCCTTTTCTCCGTTCCCCTCGGTTTGTCTATTGGTATCTACCTGGCCGATAACCAGAACAAACGCTTCGCCAAGGTGGTCAGCTACCTTACTGACTTACTGCAGGGGATGCCCTCCATCGTGATTGGTATCATCGCTTACGCGTGGGTGGTGAAGCCCCTGGGCAGCTACTCAGCCCTGGCAGGAAGCGTGGCGCTAACCATCATGATGTTGCCCATGATCGTGCGTTCTACCGAGGAGACGCTCAAGATGTTGCCCGGCGCGTACAAGGAGGCGGGCCTGGCCTTGGGCTCATCCTATACCAACGTGGTGTTCAAGGTGTTGTTGCCTTCCGGTTTTGGAGGCATCTTCACCGGGATCCTGTTGGCCATTTCGCGGGTGATGGGGGAGACCGCCCCGCTGATGCTGACCGCGTTGGGGGCGTCGGTGGTCAATTGGCACGTGCTGGAGCCCACGAGCGCGATCCCGCTATTGATTTGGGACTTCTATAACGACCCCAACCTGGTGGATCTGGTTTGGTCCTCCTCGCTCTTGTTGCTAATCGTGATATTCTTGTTAAACTGGATTGCAAAAACTGTAGCTCGTAAATGGAAAGTGTAAAAGTAACCAACGGCATGAAACCGATTTTGGAGTTGAAGAACCTCTCGGTATCGTACACCCCTGGGAAGAACGCGGTGGACGATGTAACCACCGATATATACCCCAATACCATCACCGCGATCATGGGTCCCTCCGGTTGCGGGAAAAGCACGCTCCTGCGTGCCATCAACCGCATGCACGACCTCTACCCGCATATCCGGACTACCGGTGAAATTTTGCTCAAGGGTAAGAACGTGCTCGAGATGGACGCGATGAAGGTGCGTCGGTTGGTGGGCATGGTATTTCAGCAGCCCAACCCGTTTCCCACCATGAGCATCTACGATAACGTGCTGGCGGGCTACTCGCTCAATGGTATCCGGCTCAAGCGGCGCGAAAAGGACGAGATCGTGGAGCAGAGCCTGAAAAGCGTGGCGCTCTGGGATGAGGTTAAAGATGTGATGAGCAAGCGGGGCTCGTTCCTCTCGGGGGGACAGCAGCAACGGCTCTGCATCGCCCGCACGTTGGCTATGAGACCTGAGGTGTTGCTGATGGATGAGCCCACATCGGCACTCGACCCGATCTCCACGAACAAAATCGAGGAATTATTGTTGGAATTGAAGAAACAATTCACTATCATTGTCGTTACGCACAACATGTCGCAGGCGGCACGCATATCCGATAACTCGATGTTCATGTACCTGGGCGAGTTGATCGAGCATGGTAACACCACCCAGATGTTTACCAAGCCCAAGAACAAGCGCACGGAGGAGTACCTGACGGGGGTCTTCGGTTAATCCACGAGGTTGTTTAACCCTTGTCTGTTATATTGTTCACGTTTGCTTGTATGACAGACGAATTAAAAAATGCGATTGCAGATAAAATGAAAAACAGTAACAGTATGGACGGGATAAAGAAAATCAGGGAATCGACACCCGCGTTGGGCATCAAGGACAATTACCTGGATCAGCTTCATAGCGACTTCCAGTTGCTCGCGGAGATCGTGCTGTCGCAGTTAAAGATGGCCTCCACGTTGGTTGACAAAAGCCGGGATAAGGAGCTGGTGGCCGAGTTGAAGCGCAACGAGAAGATTATCAACTCGTTGGATATCACCATCAAGGAGAAGGTGATCAATGCCATCATCCTGTTTACCCCGCGTGCGTCTGATTTGCGGCGTTTGATGTCGTATCACGACATGACCATCTCGATGGAGCGGGTGGGGGACCTGATCGAGAACATTACCCTTTCCTTTGGCGAGATGGATCTGTCGCTGCCCGGTTTCGAGAAGTATAAGAAGCCGATTATCAAGATGTTCGATCAGACCGACAAGATGCTGAAGAGCGCGCTCTTCGCCTTCACCGGGATCAGTAACGAAATGGCATACGACACCATCCAGATGGACGATAAGCTGGATAGGCTGGAGAGCAAGATTGAGAAGCAGTTGGCCGCTGATTTCGACGGGCAGGTGCAAAACAGGCAGTCGCTCGTCAACATCATGAACCTGAACAGCATATCCTACTACCTGGAGCGGATAGGCGATAAGGCGGTCGATATGGCTGAGGCAGCTGTTTACCTCATCGAGGGTAAAGATATACGGCATAAAACGTTGCCGGGTTAGAGGGATGAATTAGCGAGGGAGAATGATGGAAGAGAGGATTTTAGTTGTCGACGATGAAAAAGATATTCGCGATATTCTTCAATACAACTTAGAGAAAGAGGGGTTTATCGTTGATGTTGCTTCTTCGGCGGAGGAGGCCGAAAGTAAGCTTGTTGAAGCGCACCGGTTGATTCTACTTGATGTGATGATGGAGGGGATCTCCGGTTTCACGCTCGCTGAACGGTTACGAAAAAAGGAGAACCACGTGCCCATCATCTTCCTGACGGCGAAAAACGGCGAGAACGACGTGCTGACCGGCTTCTCGTCGGGTGGTGATGATTACATCGCGAAACCCTTCTCCATGAAAGAGGTAATCGCGCGGGTGAAGGCGCTTCTACGTCGCGTTCAGCTGGCCGCCCCCCCGTCGGAGGAGAGGTGGCGCTTTCAGGGGCTGGAGATCGATTTGCCGACCAATCGGGTGACCGTGGAGGGGAAGGAGGTATCGCTCACCAAAAAAGAGTTTGAGATATTGACGCTACTGGCACGCGTTGCCCCTAACGTGCTAACCCGCGTCGATATTCTGGATAGCGTTTGGGGTGAGCACGAGTACGTGCTGGACCGGACGGTGGACGTCCATATCACCCGCTTAAGGAAGAAGCTGGGGAAGTACGCGCACCTTATCGTCAACCGGTCCGGTTTCGGGTATTACCTAAACTTGAAATGAGGGAGTGACTATGAAGAAAATCGTATCTTACAGAACCGGTGTCATGCTGGTATTCACGGTAATCATCGCCGCGTTCACGGTGGGGGTTATCCTGTTCGAGCAGCGGCAGTGGAAGGAGGAGCGCACCCATAGCCTGGAGATGCTGCTGGAATGCAACGCCGACATCGTCCATGAGTACATTGTTGTAAACCAGATCCCTTTAGGTGAAGAGCTACGCCAGCTGGAGGAGCAACAGCGCTACATGAATCCAGAGTTGCGTCTCACCATTATCGATTGGCAGGGGCAGGTGCTTTTTGATAACCTGATGGAGGCAACGGAGATGGAGAATCACCTGCAGCGACCCGAAATCAAGCGAACCATCGGCCTTGGTCAGGGAACGCATATCCGTCGCTCCAAAAGCACAAGTACCGATTACCTCTACTTCGCGAAAAAGTATGAAGAGGGCTACTTCATCCGTTTTGCCATGCCGTATGACCTGCAGGTGAAGAATTTTATTCACGCCCATAGCTCGTTCATCTACTACATCCTTATTTTCTTCGTGCTCTGCATGCTGATGGTCTATTTTTTTGCCAATCGCTTCTCCAAGTCACTCAAGGAGTTGAGGGCCTTTTCGCTAAGCGTCAAGCAGGGAACGCCGGTGCCCTCCGGCTTCAGGTTTAGCGACGATGAGGTGGGACAGGTGAGCGCCGATATCGTGGAGCATTACACCCTACTCCAGGAGAACCGCAGGAAGCTGGCCGCCGAGCGTGAAAAGCTGCTGCAGCACTTCCAGTACTCCGAAGAGGGAATAGCCATCTTCACGGCCGAGCGCGAGAAGATCTACGCCAACTCCTACTTCTTACAGTTCCTGAACGTGATTTTGGATGAACCCACGCTGGAGGTTGAGCAGATCTTCCGGGAGCCGGTTTTTGGTGATCTGGTGGCGTTCCTTGACCAAAAGGATAGGGGGCACAACCCTCACACCCAACAGATCGAGAAGAGCGGGCGGCAGTTCCTGGTGCGTGTTATCGTGTTCGACGATGAGAGCTTCGAGATCTACCTGAGCGATATCACGCGAGCTGAAAAGACACGTCAGCTCAAGCAGGAGATGACCAACAACATCGCGCATGAGTTGCGCACGCCGGTGACCAGCATACGTGGCTACCTGGAGACCATTCTCGATCAACCGGAAAGCCAGGACAATGAACGGGTACGCCACTTCCTGGACAGGGCGTACGTGCAAACCATACGCCTGTCGGAGCTGATACAGGATATCGGTATGCTGACCAAGATAGAGGAGGCATCAGACCGGTTCGAGCTGGAGCCGGTACCACTTAAAGAGCTGATCGCGGAGGTGAAGACCGACCTGTCGGCCAAGCTACGAGAGACGAACGCGCATTTTAACGTGGTGATGTCAGACGACGTGGTAATCCACGGCAACCGAACGCTCCTCTACTCCATCTTCCGCAACCTCGCGGAGAACTCCATCGCGTATGCCGGTGATAACGTGGAGATCGTGGCCCGCTGCTACAGTGAGAGCGATGACGCCTACTTCATCGAGTTCCACGACAATGGCGTGGGGGTAGATGAGAAGCACCTGGTCAGGATCTTCGAGCGCTTCTACCGCGTGGGTGAGGGGCGCACACGCGTGACAGGCGGTTCGGGGCTCGGTCTCTCTATCGTTAAGAACGCGGTGCTGTTCCACAAGGGGAGCATCGTGGCGAAGAACCGTGCCGAGGGAGGCCTCAGTTTCCTGATCACGTTCCCGAAAAAATAAAGATAATATAACTGTATGAAACGCGCATAAGCATTATGCACGCGTGAGAGGATGATGAGCGCGGGATCATACAATAATAGCATTGAATCGTATGAAGTTTGTAGGAGCCCATGTTAGCGCGGCGGGTGGGGTGGAGAATGCCCCCGTCAACGCGCACGCTATCGGGGCGAAAGCCTTCGCCTTTTTCACTAAGAACCAGCGGCAGTGGTACGCCGCGGCCTATAACGAGGAGACCATCGAGCGTTTTAAAGCAAACGTGGAGGAGCTGGGGTTTCACCCCGACCATATCTTGCCGCACGACAGCTACCTCATTAACCTGGGTCACCCCGAGCAGGAGGGACTCGACAAGTCGAGGCGCGCCTTTTTCGACGAGATGACGCGGTGCGAGCAGCTGGGGCTGAACCGGCTGAACTTCCATCCCGGCAGCCACCTCAACAAGATATCCATCGACGACTGCCTCGACCGGATCGCGGAGTCCATCAACATGGCACTGGACCGTACCAACGGGGTGATCGCCGTGATCGAGAATACCGCGGGGCAGGGCACCAACTTGGGGCATACCTTCGAACAGCTGGCCCACATCATCCATGGGGTAGAGGATAAGAGCAGGGTTGGGGTTTGCCTGGACACGGCCCACACCCTGGCGGCCGGTTACGAGATCCGCACCCGCGAAGCGTTTGATGCTACCCTTGATACCTTCGACAAGGTGGTGGGTATCCACTACCTGAAGGGGATACACCTGAACGACTCCAAGCGGGAGCTGGGCACCCGGGTGGACCGGCACGCGAGCATTGGGCAAGGGGTGATGGAGATGGATCTTTTCTCTTTTATCATGAACGATCCCCGCTTCGATGATATGCCCATCATCCTTGAAACGCCCGACGAATCACTCTGGGCGCAAGAGATAAAGTTGCTCTACTCGTTGCAAAAGGGGGGATTGATTTAACCGGGTTTAGCGTGAAGGATTGCCTCAACCCTGTGCGTCCCTAAAACAAGCGGCAGCATCTCAAATAAAGACGCTGCCGCTTGTTTTAGGTATACCGTTGGAGGTTCAATTCAGTTGAATCTCGTCGACGAAGATAAACGCTTTGTTGCCACTTCCCGGGTGCCATGCAGGCATAGTGGTGGGTTGCACCGTGACTTTAAAGTAACGTGCGGCGGTAGGCTCAAACGAGAGCGAGTGAACCGATATATCCGCCCAATGGCTGGTATGTACGTCTACTACCGTCTCCTCGGTCACCAGCGTGTAGCTGGAACCGTCGTCTGACGCCTCCAGCACTATCTTGGAGGCATCAAAAATCCAATCACCCGTCACCACGGCGTTGCGCACGGTCAGGGAAGATACCTCCGTTGACTGTAGCATATCGATCACCGCCACCAGGTCGCTCCCCTGAAAGCCTATCCATCTGCCGGTGCGGTAGTTGGTACTATTACCCTGGAGCGCGTCCACGAGCATTCCCGCTCCTTCGTACTCGTAGTTGGATGCCGGCGATGTCAGCAGCTCTACCGGCTTAAAGCTCGACTTGCTCACCCTGATCGTTTCATTGAACACCCGGCTCCCCTTTCCATCGCGTATGGCGATAGCCTTTAACTCGGCATCCTCGCTTATGGAGAACTTATGCTCGTAGGGGAGAGACGACTGGTTAGGCTCCGTGCCGTCGAGCGTGTAATATACGGGAGCATCATCTATGGTGGTGAACTCCACGTCGAGCGCGTTGGTGTTGAAGTTGGCCGTCAACTTCGCGTCCACGTCAAACAGGTGCGTGGCGTAGTTGTACCCCAGCTTATCGTACAGCGGGAACATCCGCGACAACCGCTCCAGGAACTGGTCGTAATCCTTATTCCCGGGCTCTACCCACTGCACCTCGCACATGGCATCCAGTCGCGGCAACGTCATGTATTCTACATGTTCCGGCGTTTTAATGTACTCCGTCCAAAGGTTGGCCTGTGCCCCCAGTATATGCTTTTGCTCCTCTTCCGCGAGCGCTTCGGGTACTGGCTCAAAGCTGTACACCAGTGATAGCGGCACGTACCCGCCGATGGCTAACGGTTCCCGTTCCGTATCACGCGACTGGTAGTAGTCGAAGTAACAGTAGGTGGTGGGGGTCATGATCACGTCGTGCCCCATCTGGGCTGCCTGGATGCCGCCCCCCATGCCGCGCCACGACATTACCGTGGCGTTCGGGGCCAGCTCACCTTCCAGTATTTCGTCCCACCCGATAATGCGTCGTCCATGCTCGTTCAAAAACTTCTCTACCCGGGTGGTCACGTAGCTCTGCAAGTAGTGCTCGGCGGTATGCCCGTCGCGGTCTCTCAATCCCAGTTCCTTGATCCGCGCCTGACAGCGTGGGCATTGTTCCCAGCGGACCTTGGGTGCCTCATCGCCCCCGATATGGATATACTCAGACGGGAAGATCTCCATCACCTCCGTCAATACCGCTTCCAGGAAGGTAAAGGTAGCCTCGTTACCGGGGCACAGCACGTCGTCAAACACGCCCCACTCCCTGGCAACCTCGTACGGGCCACCGGTACAACCCAGCTCGGGGTAGGCGGTCAATGCTGCCAGCATATGACCGGGCAGGTCAACCTCCGGGATCACGGTGATATACCGTTCTGCCGCGTAGTCAACCACCTCCCTAAGTTCTTCCTTGGTGTAGAAGCCACCGTGGCGAATCGTGTCATATTCGCCGGTATTACGGCCAATCACGGTGCCGTCGCGGTACGCGCCTATTTCCGTGAGCTTGGGGTAAGACTCGATCTCGATTCGCCAACCCTGGTCCTCCGTCAGGTGCCAGTGGAAACGGTTGAGGTTATGCAGTGCCAGCAGGTCGACAAATTTTTTCACGAACGATACCGGCTGGAAGTGTCGGGACACGTCGAGCATCATCCCCCGGTGTCCAAAGCGGGGAGCGTCGTTGATGGTTACGGGAGCAAAGCTTACCGAGCGGTAGTTACCCACCGGCATGGCTTTTCTCAGGGTCTGTATAGCGTAGAAAACTGCCGCTTCTGAGGCACCGTCAACCCGTATCGACTGGGCGTCTACCTCGATGCGGTAGGCTTCGTTTTTTTCGTGTTGCAGTCCAACGGAGAGAGCAATGGTGTTGCCTTTCGCTGTTTTGGCTGATTTTGCTCCACCCGTTTCCCCTTCACCCGTCTTTGCCCCGTCAACATCGGCTTCGGCCATCTCTGCTCCCACCGTCGGTTTGATACCGCACGACAGCTCAAGGAACTCTGCCAGGAATTCGGCGTTCCGTTGCATCTTTTCATTGCCTGCGGGGTAAGTCACGAGGGTCGATTTTGATAGAACGAACGGCTCTCCCTCCGCAACGGTTATCTCGTTGGGTAGCGGTACCGTGTTGTAGTTCGATGTCCCGCGGTTTTTGCTGCCCTGGCCATCGCAAGAGACCGTTAGAAACGCTCCCGCGACCAGCAGCACGATAATGGATAAGTAATTCTTCTTCATCTGTTATGTTTTTTGTGATTGTTTATTTGAATTTCCAATGCCCGGGAGGCGCTTTTCACCAGCCTGGCCTGGGTAACCATCTGCTCGTACTCGTTAATCACGATAGCGGTTCCCCCCATCTGCACCCGTGGGTTGCGGTAGGTCATCCCGCTTTCCACCGGCTCCCGTGCTGAGAGATGAAGCTCCCTGGCGCCGCTTTCCCTGGCTATCGCGGCGATGTTCCTGTAGTTAATCCCGCTCCCGGGCATGATGATAATCCGGTCGTCCGCCTGTTCCACCAGCTTTTTCAGGAGCGCTACCCCTTGCTCCGCCTTGGGCTCCTGCCCGGAGGTGAGGATACGATCGCACCCCAGCTCGATTACCCTTTCGAGGCTATCGAGTGGGTCGCGGCACATGTCGAATGCCCGGTGGAAGGTGACACTCATCTTCCCGGCTGCTTCAATCAGCTCCCGGTTCCTGGCCATATCCACCTCCCCCTCCGGCGTGAGGCAGCCGATCACGATGCCGTCTACCCCTAACGTGCGTGCCGTCTCGATATCTTTCAGCATCACGCGGTGTTCCAGGTCGGAGTACAAGAAATCACCCCCTCGTGGGCGGATGATCACGTTGAGTTGGATCTTCAATAGTTCACGCGCCACGGCTATCTCGCCGTGCGATGGGGTAGTCCCCCCCTCGGGTATACCCGCGCACAGTTCCACCCGGTAGGCGCCCCCCTCTTGGGCGGCCAGGCAGCTGGCCACTGAGTTGGCACAAACCTCCAGCTTATAGTTTTGTTTCTCCTGGGGCATCTTCATGAAAAATCAGTATCCATATATATGGGTGAAGCCCCATAGCATCTTACTACACATAGTGTGAAAAGCAGGGCGTTCACCGTCAAAATTTACGTAAAGATAAGCCGTTCAAGGCAAAAAAACAAAAGTGGGGTTATAAAAAGACAGGTACGATTCAGCCTGATAAGGAAATAAGCGAAATTATTATTATTTTTGCACCGTGATTTGTACGGTGTTGATCATGGAGTAGAAACAATAATAACATCAAATAGTCGTATGAAACTACAGGACTTGACCATCAAGGAGTACCTTGAAATGACCGCTTCCGGGGATCCGGTACCCGGTGGGGGGAGTGCTTCGGCGTTCAGCGGTGCCATCGCCTCGGCGTTGACATCCATGGTAGCCAACCTCACCATTGGGAAGAGAGGCTACACCTCGGTGGAAGGGCGGATGCTGGAGATTATTCGGGAGATGGAGGGTAATATCGATTTCTTCGTGGAGAACATCGACCGCGACGCGGAGTCGTACAGCCTGGTGATGGAGGCCTACAAGATGCCCAAGGAGAGCGACGATGAGGCAGCGGTCCGTTCTGAAGCTATCCAGAGCGCGATGAAGCACGCTTCGCTTGTTCCCATGGAGGTGGCAGAAAAGGGTCTGGGCATGATGGATACCATCATCGAGGTGGTGCATAAGGGCAACCGGAATGCCGTGACCGACGGCATGGTGAGCATCATGGCTTGTCGTGCGGCTATCATGGGGGCTCTGCTAAACGTACGGATTAATATATCGGGAATTAAGGATAGGGCGTTCGTAGCCATGCTTACCGAGAAGTGCGACCGCATAGAGCGGGATGCCACGGCCAAGGAGCGCTCCATGCTCGACTGGGTTAAATCGAACCTGTAGGTGTAGGGTAGGGGTCTCAGTACCATCATCTCCTTGTAAAAAAGCCTGTGCCACCGCGGCACAGGCTTTCAATGCGCAAACTTTAACGTTATAGCGCTACGGGGGTTGGAAAAAGCATCATTGCATTATCCATCCCTTAGTAACGGATCTGGTTTGCATGGATTCATTAACGTTTGCCTCACCTATCCACAAGTCACCGTTAATGGTTTCGTTTAGGTCGTAGAGCAGGTTCTCCACCTCCCCGGCGTCGCCGCATACCGGGTTGCCGAAGAGCCACAGTCGGTTAAGCTGTTCTTTATTGGAAACATCCAGGGCCGAAAGGGCGTTATTATAGCAGAGCAGCTGTTTCAGTTGGCTGTTCGCCGAGAGGTCAAGTGAAGACAACTTGTTCCCTGAGCAGTCCAGCAGCTCGAGGTTGCCGTTGTTAGAGAGGTTAAGTGAAGAGAGCTCGTTATTAAACACCCACAATGACACCAGGGCGGGATTGGAAGAGAGATCCAGCTTGCCAATCCTGTTGGCTGAGCAGTCAAGTCGCTCCAACGAGGGATTCTTCGACACATCTATCGACGACAGCTGGTTCAGCGGAACATTCAGCACCCTCAGGAAGGGATTATTTGAAATATCTATTTCCGTCAGCTCGTTGGATGCCCCGTCGAGATAGGTGATATCCCCATGAATAGAGAGGCGTTTCACCCCGCCGGCAAGGCTATATTCACGGTACTCGTTGAATGTTTTCACATTCTCGCTGCCGTCCTCTGCCCTGGTGCCGTTGCCATCGAGGTCTATCCAGACGTTTGCACGTGCAGATAGCGGGGCATCTACCGAAAGGTTAATGACGCCGTCTGTTTTCCCCGTGTAGAGTGTAATAACGCTACTACCGTCTCCCAACGTGGAATCATCCGCTTCGAATTCGCCGATCACGTCATTTTGGCAACCCACCACGATGGTGGCGAGAAGCACGATCCATAAGTATAAATATCGATGGTTCATGTACATATATTTTTCCGGTTAGTAACTCTTTCTTCCTTTATTTTACCACCACCCTTCGAATATCGTTGACAGTGGCATTTTGGATACGCACCACCAGGGTGCCCTTCGGTAACTCTTTCACCGACTTTTCGGTTTTGGCTTTCACCTCCATGCTTTGTAACAGTCTCCCCGAGGTGTCGGAGATGTACACCGTGCAATCCTTTTCGGTCAGGTTGTTGATCACGACAGAGCCATCGTTTTCATTGGCGTAGACCGTGATTTTACTGGCTTCGTCATCCTTAATAATGTTGCCGGAGGCAAGGCGGAAACGGGTGGAAACATCTCCCTTCTTCGCTTCGAACGTGTATGAACTGTTGTCGCTTATTTTCACCCGTTCTCCCGTGAGGAGGTCGTTCAGGTAGATATCCTCTCCCTTCAGTTGCTCGCAGAGGGCGAATTCCAACGTGTACTCGCCATCGGCTTCCGCCTCGAAGCCCAGCAGCACGTTATTGAGCCCTGGGCCGGTGGCTACTTGCATACGTTTTGCATCCGTACCTTGCACGTAGAGTTGCACGATATCGCTTTCCCCTATCTTTTGAGCGTCCCAACCGTTATCGTAGCCATGGGTGGTTCTCTCGTTCACGAAGAGCCACACCCGGTCAACCGACTCCCTACCTATCACGTCCATGGTAAGATTCGGCAGGGCAGCCTTCTTCACGGTGGTCGACTGCTCGTCTGTAGCCGTACGCGTAACTATCATGGTGCCGTCACCTAAGTTCACCTTATCGTTTTTCACCAACTTGTTATAGTTGATGGTTAGGTTACCGGAGGTGAATGTCTCTTCACCCAGCACCACAAAGGCGTGCGTGGAGGGGATTCTATCCGGGAGGTTTGACTGTCCCCCCACGTTTACGGGAACCGCGAGGTATTGTCCGCTCTTATGTCCGGTAACGGTTGTTCCGTTCAGCTTACGCCACCCGTCATACGTACCGGTATTGAAGAGATAGAGTGTCTGATTTACATTTGCCGGGAATACGAAAGCATCCTCGCTAATGGGTATCGCTGCCGTGAACGAGTTGCCCACCAGGTTCACGCCCGGGTAGTTCACGTTAGCCGTGCGCGTTAGCGGGACGGTGGCATTACCCACGTTCAGCGTTCCCGCGAAGGAGTAAACCCCTGCAGGTTGGGTAGTCGCGTCATTGGTAATCTCGTATCCCTTGAACGCTTTCAGCTCGGTATCGGGAGCATAAGGTGCCGTTTGCCACTGGTTGCCGTTGAACGGCTCAACCCACTGGTTGATGGTTTCGTTACCATCCACGTCAGCCACGGGGAACGTGGCGGCGCTTTGTACCGGTATCCCGAAGTACTGCCAGCTACGTCGGTACAATCCGCAATCGCTGCACTGGTGCGCCCAGCTGTAGAATTGAGCGGTGGCGGCTACATTCTCGTTGCCCGTTAGTGTCGTGAATATCAATGTTCCGGCGGGTTGCAGGTCATCCGGGTCGGCTTGTACAATAATTGTACCCCCACCAACATTGTTGTCGGTAATGGTGCCCTTGATGGTAAGGAACGATGCGGGGGCTACAACCAGGTCTTTATCGGTCGCGTTGATGAGGTTATTGATTACTTTCGGGTCATTGGCAGGAACGTACAGGTGATTTTTTGCCGCCTGTCCGTTGTTGTTGTTTACAGTGGCAAATTCTATATCTTCCTCTGCTCCCGGAACTTCGTTTCGTGACCAGTTGGAGGCAGTATTCCATGCTGTACCACCATCGCCATTACTACCCACCCAGTAGTTTGCACACACTTCCACGCTGATAGCAAATGTCCAAACACATGCTGACAGACCGGGAGGAATAGCGTAGTAAGTCTTTTCCCCTAGTTCGCTTATTGGGAATGGATTGTCTGCCGTGTATTCAGTGGCATCATTGCCTGGAATAACATAACCATCTTCATTTATCGTATAGCTGCTCCAGAAGCGGGTACCTATAGGGAAAAACGGCTTGATGGTGTTGTTGAAAAAGTCGGTTGCTATTGTACCTTCACCGTGGCAAACGATGAACACCCCCTCCTCTTCAGGGTCAAATTCACCACAGTGTTCTAACACAAATTGAGTAGCGTCTATTTTAATTTTAAGTGGCCCGTAAATAGGCTCTCCAGCACACTCTCCCTCTTGATAGCCTGTTATAAATGTGTGAAATGTAAACTCCGTGCCTGAAGTGGCCCCTACACCCGAGGATGTTCCCACGATATCTACCGATGAGCTACACTCATCCACGGTAAGATAGAAACAGTTGGTTGTCACCTTTACTTTAAATGTAAGTCTTGCTAAAGGTTGGTGGTCACCTAAAAGATTCGGAATTGTTCCAATATCCCAATAGATACTATTGGTTTCGGCATTATATTCGGCGGGTTGGTTAGGTTCAATAACCCAGCTGCCAGGTAAAACTTCCCCCTCAACGCTACCTTCCACGTAAGTTGCATTAAAAGGTAACGGTATATTGATAACGGTGTTGTCAATATCCTCGTTTCCCGGGTTTGAAATGGCTATGCAGTATTCAATCTCTTCACCCGGATGAACCACCATGTCAGGAGTGGGTGTAACACCATTAACTTTTCCTAAATACGCGAATGGTTCCAACTCCGGCACGTAGGCATCCACCGCCATAGCGATACAGGAGATAATATAGGTATCGGTCCCGTTGCTGTTTCCATAGCGGAACCTGGTTGATTCCTGATTGTTTGTAATAATCGAGTTGCCCGTGTTGTCAATGGTAAACTCAGCAATATCTAACCCGGTGTTGTTTTTCAAATTTGGATTACGGGGATTAGAACCCGGTATAGAGCCTCTAAAAAAGTTGGTCGCGGTGTTGCCGCTATGTTCAAGATTTATCCATTGGGTATTTTCATGGTTTCTTATCTGGAAAACATCACCCGTAATACTAATATCTCCCTCACCGGCAATAATACCTAACTTCAAGTCTATATTACCACTTTGAGCAGTTCGGAAGCCTGAAACAGGTAACTCACCATATGTGTTCGTTTGCCCTGGAAGATATGCATATCCATCGAAAATGGTCACATCGCGCCACTTCATTTTGGAGTTTTCATAGACTACAACCATTCCCCAGCCGCCGAAATACCCGGTGTTGCCTCCATTCCCTTCATTTAAAGCTATATCGGCCACAAAATATTCTCCTATACCATGATCTTTTACATAGTCGGTTATCTCCGCGTAGGCGGAATACATATAGCCGTGTGTATTGGTAGGATAGTAAATGTCTTTAGTGAAATTTACATCTTGTGCCGAAATGGTGGTATACCCGCTTTCTGAACTATGTTTCAGATATACTACACTCTTATCGTAGTTTTTAGTTATGTTTGCCGGCTGATAATACGTTCCGGATACATTGGTATATGCATAAGCATCACCAACGAAAGAGTTTCTGCCATTTCTTCTAAAGCGATTTACGGTAAGTATTACTCCACCTGTTTCATTATAAATGGTGTAAGGTGTAGATAGGTAAGCATTATTTGCATCAATGGATGAAGTAGGAACCGTGGTAGCTGTTCCCCCGTTCACCCTTACCTGAAGTGTTTGATTGCCGCTGTTATGGGCATAGATAAACGCTACTGTATTGCCGCTACCTGTAGGGGTGAATGTGTATGTAAGTGTTCTGTTGTTATAACCTCCACTGCGTGTAATAGTTAGCCTGTAATTGGTGTAAGTAATATTTGTAGCATGACCAACAGTTTGATCGTGGTTAACATTTATGGGGGCACCGGCACCGGGAACTTCTTTTGTCACCGTGAACGTGTTGGGGCTTGTAGCGTTATGCGCCCTACCCATCCAGTAGAGTCCGGCATAGATAATATTGGTACAGTTGTGATTAACATCGGGGTTCTCTTGAGGAAATTCTAATGTGGCAGATGATGAGTTGAGGGTATTGGGGTCGTCATCTACATCCACGTACACCATATCCCTATTACTGTTATTATACTCATCGTCATAATCATCCAACGTTAGATTGGTATTCCCTATCATCCGGAAATCACCTCGGATATTGTAAATCTTTCTATCGGGCGTATATTCTGAGGTCCGTTGTTTAAACTCTTTCACCAAATCCGCCTGTGCCTGCACGTTTATGCTGACAGACCAAGCACCTGCCACCAGAAAGATAAGGAGGAATAGTATGTTATTTCTATTGTTTCTCATAACTTTATATATTAAGCGATGTGTAAAATCTTATTCTATGCCCATTATATTTCAATATCGTACGTGTACCAATGGTTACGGAGAATCTTGGGTAAATCCAAGGGATAAACCTCCTCAACCGTTTCCGGTGGTGGCAACAATCCCCCGAAGGGAATCTTCAGTTTCAGCGCGGTACCTTCCACATCGATTTCGTTGAGGTAAGTAACCAGTTTCAGCGCGGTAACCTTTTCGTTTGTAAGCGTGTAAGAAGTAACCGTTCCTGCAGCATCCCAAGCATTCCATTCGCTACTTGCCGGGGTGGCCGGTTTGGTAACTGGTTTAATCAGGTAGGTTTTAGTATCGAAGTTGACCAGCTGATATTGGTACTGCGCCACACCGCCCGATAACGGCCTTTTCTGGCGTTGGTCGGTGAGGGTGATGTTCAGCTCCAGCTTGGCAACGGTGCGGGTGAGCGTCACGTGGTCCAGCGTTCTGTTGGCTTCAAAATCGTGCAAAGCGGTAGCAGCGCCATACATTAGCAGCGGTGTGGTGAGGTTGCTACCCCAGGGCTGTGCTGTGGTTCTGATTATGTTGTTCAATCCGGCTACCGTGGTTACCCCGTTAAGGTCTGCCTGCAGGTCGGCGCAGTTGGCCACGAGGTGTACCAGCCTTTTTCCCGCGATGTTAGGCTGCACGTTTACAGTTACCTTTTTGTCGGCTACCTTCAGCGAGCCTCCCGCTGAGGGGGTTGGTGTTATAAAGTATTTTATAGGGTTGGCACCGTTTTCATCGAAGAGGAACAGGAAGACATTATCTATCTGCTGTTCTGCTGTCGTGCCCGGGTCAGTGGCGCGGGTTGCCCTGGTGCTGACATCGTTTTTCAGGAAGTTGTCTACCCTAAAGGAGATCTCCAGCGACTCTTCTTGCAGGACAGGTGTATTCTCTTCACCGTTACAAGAAGCGAAGAACAGAACCAGCAAAACGGGGAGGGTTATATATACTATCTTTTTCATACGATTATTGTATTTTTTTGTTTTGGTGTATGGAACCTTTGATGTTTAAAATAATCATTAAACACCCTTGGAATGATTATTTTAATCATGTCGGTTTCATACTGCAAATGGTTATTTCGTGAAAGTTTTAACTTTTACATCGTTATAGTAAACCTCTAAGTAATTCCCGTCACCGGCAGCGGGAACTGGATTCAGGGTATAACTTGCCGATGCGTTTTCTACCAGCGAAGAAAACACCTTCGTCGTACTGTTATCGCTAAACTTGAAATCACCAACGGTTCTTAATTCCAACGAGTGGGGCTCGCAAGCCTCCAACGTGTTCTTTACCGTCACTTTCCCGTTCTCATCCACTTCCACCCGGTAGCCGTAATCCATGAAGAGGGAGGTGTTGAATAGCTCCCAAGGTGCGATTTGGTAAATAACTTCCAATCCCTTGAACTCGCCTAAATCGCTTATAGTACCCGTTATCACGTAGTGGTGATTACGCCTGATCTTATAGAGATGGTCGGCATTTTCCCCGATGGTTGACGAATTCGGATTGCCGGGCACACCGTCTCCGGGTGCCGCTATTGTCTCGTTAATATAGACCCGGTAGGTGGTGGGGATGTTGTTAAACAGCGCTTCCACTTCCAATTGGGTGGCGTTCTCTTTATTCCCGGCGCTTCCGGCAAGATTTTCATATAAGTATATGTTCTCGTAATCAGGTATTACTGTTTCGGTAATAGCCACTTCAAGCTCTGTAGTCAAAGGGTAAACCCAATTCCAGTACGACTGGGGGAATACCGACCCAGTTGCTGGTGGTACCGGGTAAAGCGTGGTTTTCCCGGCATTGCTCAATAGCGATACCTTGGTGATTTTCACGATATCTGCCGCGTTCTCCTTTTTGAATTTCAGGCTTATCTTTGCCGCTACGCGGGTAAGGGGCATGGTTACGGATGTGATGCTGTTTAAATCTTTTCCCGTGGCTTCCCCCGTCATCAGAATGGGTTTTGTACCGTCTATCGGGGCGTTTATCACGTTTGCCATCTTCGCCAGCAACTCCGATCTATTGGCGATGGCGTCCAAGTTCAGGTCAGCCGTTTCGTTGGCCACGATGTAGACATCTTTCACTCCTTTTACCAGTCTGCATATTTCGAAAGGATTTTGAAACTCCTCGGTGTCTTTCACGAACAGCACGTTCCGCTCCAATCCCCCGTTTCCCGAAACAAACACCAGGACACGGACCTTCTCTATTACGGCATCGCCATTCTCTGTAAACAATGCACCTCCGCGCGTCTTGACGTTAGAAAGTGATGTTATCACGCAGGCGCAGTCACAGTCATCTAAAACGGTATCTTTTATACAGGAGTTGAGTCCCACTGACATGAGCAACCATAGACCTGCAAAGAGCGATGGATATATAGTTTTTCGTTTCATATATGTTGCTTTTAGATGGTTACATATTGATATACCACGTTCCACGGGGTAACCTTCACGATAATCGCGGGTTTTGTGGCCCCGAAGTCGATGATGATGTTGAGTAGTCGCCCTGCCTCGGGGATGAATGGTTTCCCGTCTGAGCCTTTAGTGGCGGTGTATATTACCTCGCCGTTAAAGAGTATGTCCAGCACGTAGGTTTTCCCGCCCTCGGTGGGGAAAGTGTGGAATATGGGCGCGTTGAGCGTTCCCTTGTCGTTCATGGTGGCGTCGGGTTTGTAATTAACCTTGCCCCCGGTGAGGTTCCCGTTTTGGTCGTACGTGTCTGGCGATTCGCGCAACACGAACGAGTAGGTTCCCTCTTTTCCCTCGTTCCACTGTTTTACATGGATGGCGGTGATGGTAACCTGCGCCGTTTTGCGTCGGATAACAACGGTTTGGTCGCCCGCCGGCTCAAAGCCACCGTACTCTACCGGTACCGATAGGTTCCCGTAGAAGAGGTCGGGTGGTGATTGCGCGGTGCCGTTCTGCGCCTTGAGTTTGGCGTAGAGTTCGTTCAACTCTTTTACCGAGGCCTTATCGGGGAAGTCCAGTCCGCTGGTGTTGCCCCATGCCACGAACGTGAGCGATTCGTGTCCCGGGTACTCCAGTTTGATATCCACCGGTTTTCGGCTTTTCACGGTCGCGGCGTCAATCACGACGGCATCCACTATTTCCCCCTTCTCGTTGAACACGAACAGGATGACCTGTTGCACGTCGCCCGATTCGGTAATGTCTTTTTCGTCTGCATCTACCGCTTTGATAAATAGCCTGAACGGACGAGGACAGTCCGAGTAATCCTCCTTCAGGCAACTGCTTAGCAACCCCGTCAGCAAAAATAGCGTTGCCGCGAGAAAGAAGCTGAATTTGTTCGCGTTGCTCATATCGTTATCATTTATTTGTTTCTTTTCTTCGTTCCGCGGAGGGGTATCACTCCCCGCCGCGGTAATAGACCCGTTTTAGTGGTATCTATCGTTTGGATGCATGTTTCAAAAGGGTTTTACCAAGTTACGTTTTGGTTAACAACCGTCCATTCTTTAACATTGACAGTCACTGTGAGACAAGCCAAATCCAGTGGGTCGATAGTAGGACTACCGGCTCTGGTAAGCGTGACCTCGATATTGTATTGCGTGTTGCGAGCAATTGTGCCATCGGGAGTATACCCTGTTGCGTAAGTGTAACCATCTTTATTAGCGTTCACCCAGATGGCATAATAGCTGTTTCCTTGATCATCAGTACAGACTGTTTCCAATTTGTACACATCACCGTTTTCATCTTTCAACTTCCCTTTTAATACCAGGATTGTACCTTGTTTTGGGGTTGCATCGTTTTCGTGTACGTAGAAGTACTTAGCGTTTTCGATGGTAAGCGGAGTATTAGTAACATTCAAAGGTTGAGTGAGTGTCTCCTTTAAAGTAGCTTCTACACCGTGTGGTAGTGTTCCGGCATACGGGGGCATTCCTGCAGCTGGACAGCCTGGGTGACCCACGTATGAACCGAGTGCGCTTGGGTATCGAACCCCATAGAGGAACTTGGTAGCGGCAAAGGGTGATACGTCAAACACCTTTGATGTTTCTCTAACGTTGAACATGACCACCTCCTCGAGTTCAAACGATTTATAAGGTGCATCCGTATCAAAATCCGTGGTTACCCCAACCAAAGCTACGCGGGCGTTAACACGCTCAACTTCGGCAGTAATCTCGTTGCAATCTTGTGCCGGCTCTTCAATAGGACACTTCACCAAGTTGACACTTTCGTCAATCCAGGACATCAACATCCCGGGCTTACCTTCTCCGAAAAGGTCTTGAGAGAGTGTATTGGTTTCATCTTTCAATAGAGTCAGTGTTGATTTAGCCCCGATATTGCCATTCACAACTACCGCCACGGCTTTGTTCCCGGCAGTTAAGCCATCAATCTGTATTGGGCTTGTCGTACCGGTTTCGTATTGCTCGAGATTGCCATTAGCGAACACCCACACTTCAATGCTCTTGATCTCTTTCTCGGCATCCAATCCTGGAGGCGTATTCCCCGGATCATCCAAGTCGCCGGTTAACTTCGTAGCCGGTGCACCAGCCTGCACGATATTCACCGTCAATGTGCCGATGCCATCTTGTTTTTCCACCTCGGGCGCATCGTTATTACAAGCCGTTAGCCCTAAACCCAAAGCGATGGTTCCGATTAAAAATAGTTTTCCTAGTTTCATACGAATAATAATTTAAATAGTTTAAGTAATTGATTTTCTTTTGTTTGTTGTTTTTAATTTTTCTTTTTCTTTTTCTTTTTCGTTGGTTATTGGTCTGTTATATTTATTTAATTTAATGGATCATTCATCCTCCAGGAATTTTTTCAGCTGTTCCGCGTTGTGTTGGGCATCAGCGTTTCCTGCCTGGATGGCCTGTTGGAAAAACTGTTGCGCTCGGGCGGTATCCCCCTTCTTCGCGTAGGCCACCCCCGTGAGGTTCATCGCGTCCGGGCTATCCGGGCACCGTTGCAGGTGTTCCAGGGCGTTGTCCGGTTTTTCGTCGCGCAGTGCGCTCACTGCCACGTTCAGGCAGGCCACCTCGGCATCGGGGAAGGTACGCCAGGCAATTTCGAACACCTCTTTAAATTGAGGGCTATCCGCGGGATACTCGTTGGCCACGAGGTACATCTCGTTCAGGCTCAGCAGCCTGGGTCTCGTCTTGATGACCTCTTTCGCCTCATCCACGTCGAATGGGCGCGAGACGAACGAAATTTCGTAATCGTTGCGGCGGAGTGGCGGGTATAACTTGTTCAACAGCTCGTTATACGTTTGCCGGTTGTCGAGGGCGATTAAGCGTGCATCGCGTGCATCGTGGTCTTTCACGTTGTCAATAATCTCCACGATGGCATCCTTGTTAGCCAGGTTTGACTCAACCACCGCCTTTCGCAGTCCATCCCAATCTTCGCCGAACCACTGCACCTTGAACTGGTCGTGGCTGTAGCCGTACTCCCTCTCCATGTACCGGGCAAACGTTTCGGCGCGTCGTTGCGACAGCTGCATGTTCTGCTCGTACCTGCCCTCGGGCGATGCGTACCCCGATATGGTGAAGTTGGTGATTGTTAAGTCGGCATCACCCTTCAGCTCCCGTATAATGTTACCCACCTTGGCCAGTTCCGCGGCGTTATTCTGGAAATTGGGCAGCAGGTCGTGTCGTCCCACCCGGTAGTTAAGGTGTGCGCTATATGTTTCGCTGCGTTGCTTCACCGGCTCCACCTCGGGTACGATATACGTCACCCGGTAGGTAGGCAGGAACCGGTCTGGCAGGATCTTCTGTGAGAGAAGCCTGTCGGGTTGTGCCTCGCTGCAGTCGGCACAGCCAATCACCTCGCCCCTCAGGATCAGTTGCGCGTCACGTTGCCACTCGGCGAATGGCAGGGATGTTTGGTAGCGCAGTGACTGGTCGGTCCCGTTCTCGCGCACCAGTTGGTTGCTTTCCGGCATCTTGAGTTGCGTTTTCCCTTTCCACTCGAACGGCCGTTCCAGCACCTTGTGGCGCAGCTTTCCTTTCACGGCCACGGGCACCAGTGGCACCTCGTTGTCTGCCGACACGATTACCGGCATGATCACCAGCAGGTCGTTCTTATCGAGTTCGAGGTCATTGAAGATGAAATCGAGGCGCACGTTCGTGATGCTACCCTCTTTTGCCACGGTTTGGTTCTCAACCGCGACCTGTTCCATGTAGTTGACTTGCGCGGTGGTCGTCCCGTGGGTTACAAGCAGGGCCACCGTTATCGCGAACAGGGTGTATATATTTTTCCGTTTCATATGCTCTTATATATTAATGAATGAGGAAAATCAGGGAGATGGCCGCTTTGGTCACGCCCAGGTAATGGTCGGTTTCGCTCGCGATTTTCTCGCCGCACTTCACGCAGGGGAACTTGTCGTAGGTGAGGAAAGCGTACCCCGCGCCGATATTTAGCTCGAAGTTCCACCGGGGAGCCATCACCCACTGGTACCCGTAACTTATCCCACCGCCAAAGGCGAACCCTTCGTAGCGGTACTCTTTTAACCTTGACAACCGTCCAACCGGGATATCCAGACCGCCGACGTTGTACTCGCTGGCCAACGCGTGAAGCCCGAAGAAGTGGCCGTTGAAGCTCTCGCAGGGCCAATACCTCACCTCGGGTTGTACGATCCAATGTTTAACCCTCTTGTTGTCTTTGAACGTGAATGGGTTGATGCCTCCTCCCAGCTCCAGCGTGTACTCGCGGTTAAGGGCAACCTCGTAACCGCCGTTCAGCGTACCGCCTACTGCCCAATGGGCGAGATTGGTTTTCAATCCTCCAGTTTGGGCGAAAGCGAGCAAGCAACAAGCCACCCAACCTAATACAAGGGAAGCGATTCTTTTCATACGATTGTTATCTTTTCGGTGTATGGAACCTTTCGGTTTCATGATTCTCTATCTGTTTGTACTGTTTTCACTACTACGTTTTTCAATTCATGCACGTCAAAATAAAAAGGTGTTTGGTAACATCAGCACTTCCGACGTGCATTTATTAGAATTATTTTCCTTACAAACTTAAGGGGCAAAACAGATAGATGTTAGGATTTTTGAAGCGAAAATTTGACTTTTTGGTCTGTTTTTCTTGTCAAAATTTGACAAAAAGGTGGTCTATTTCATTAAATCACCTTGATAATCAGTGGTATGGTTGGTCAAATCTTTTTCTCGAAAATTTTCACCGTTTTACCGTACTCGTCTACGGTATTGCGAGGGCGTCATCGAGTATAGTTGCTTGAAGGTGCGTGAGAAGTAGCCCATGTCTGTGAAGCCGCATTCCAACGCGATCTCCCCGATGGGTGT
>JGI24711J26586_10000185_pt1 | contig 46264 bp, 33 predicted proteins | sample BioPla3DNA1_FD_26586 | JGI IMG/M metagenome (IMG submission 26586)
CCTGCCTCTTGTTTCCGGGATACCGTGGTCCCGCACTGCTCATTGCACTTATTCCTGGATACCGTCGTCCCGCACTGCACATTGCACCTGTTCCGGGATACNGTNGNCCCGCACTGCTCATTACACTTATTCCGGGATACCGGTTTCCCGAGCTGTCCTCTGACATTTATTTCCATAATACTGTATGATAAACAGGCACCTGAGCACCGAGCGCGGTGTCATTTTTATCGGTTTTACAGTCAAATGCCAAATGTGCTATAATGTATTAGCATTTTTGTTGTGGAACTGTCAGTACAATAAAGCAGTCTAAACATCTTGTACAGTATGTATCAACTGTTTGTTTCTGACAAGGAGGAGAAGATGAAGTTCGGAAAAAAATCTGCTTCAAAAGGAACTGCAAAGAAGCGAAGCAAACCTGAAAAACAGAAAAAACAGAGAAAATCTTTATTTATAAAAAAGTTCGCATTGACGTTGATAGCCTGCATCCTCATTTTCGTCATTTCGATAGGGTGCGCGCTGACCGGACTGGTAGGCGGTGCTGTCTATGCATATATAGAAACTGCAGAGCCTATCACTGATGAGCAGCTGATTGCCAAGGCTTCCAACAGGACAACTCTGATCTATGACTCAAAAGGCAATATAATCCAGAAGCTCACCGGCAGAGACAATATGGACAGCGAACCCGTCACCGATAAGGAAGTACCCCAGTATCTCAAGGATGCCATTATTTCCATTGAAGACGAGCGCTTCGAACAGCATCCGGGTGTTGATATCCAGGGTGTCATAAACGCAGGCCTGGGGTTCGTCAAAAGCATACTCACCGGAAGCAGTGAAGCTACACGCGGCGGCAGCACCATTACTCAACAGGTCGTGAAGAACATAACAGGCGATACGACGCGTTCCATCAAGAGAAAAGTCCAGGAAGGCTATGCTGCGATACTTCTTGAGCAAAAACTGGAGAAATGGCAGATACTCGAGTTGTATATGAACCTTGGATACTGGGGAAACAGCTGCACCGGAGTCCAGTCAGCGTCCAAGAAATATTTTGGCAAGCCTGTCAGTGAGCTTTCATTGGCTCAATGCGCGCTGCTGGCCGGGATAACGAAAAATCCTGCCAAATACAATCCCTTTACTGAAAAAGGCCGTGAGTACGCCAAGGAGCGTCAGGAAGTCATACTCGGTAAAATGCTTGAACTTGGAAAAATAACGAAGGAACAATATGACCAGGCTATCAAGGAGGATCTGAAGTACGCTCCCAAGTCCAAATCACAAAAGGTATCCAGTGTGCAGAGCTATTTCGTCGACCAGGTCATCGTGGATGTCCGCAAGGCTCTGATGGAAGAGATGAACATATCGGCGACCATGGCAAATTATATGATATACGGCGGCGGACTCGAGATTTATACCACGATGGATCCCAAGATCCAGGCAGACATGGACTCGGTATTCATGGACGAGACATATTTCCCCCTGGTGAATGAAACGGCCAGNAGACAACTGGAGCATCCGCAGGGGGCCATGGCCATAATCGATGTCCAGAACGGCCATGTCAAAGCGCTGTATGGTGGTTATGGCAAGAAAGAAGCCAGCAACACACTCAACAGGGCCTCCTCATCGCTCATGAAGAGACAGCCCGGATCCACCGTCAAGCCCATAGTGGCCTACGGCCCCGCTATAGATATGAAGCTTATTACAGCCGCGACCGTCATCGATGACAAAGCTGTTTATATGCTGACAGGAAAGGATTCCGAAAGAGCCTATCCGACCAACTACAACAACAGGTATGACGGCCTGACTACTGTACGCAACGCCATAAAAAACTCTGTCAACGTAGTCGCCGCAGTAGTGTGGAGAGACTTCCTGGGTGCGGATAATTCCATAGAATATCTCAAGAAATCAGGTATCGACAGAGAAAAGGAAAAGTATATCTCGCTGGTTCTGGGCGGTTGGGAGCAGGGCATCAATCCGCTTCAACTGGCGGCCTCCTATGTGCCCTTTGCACATGAGGGTCTGTATTATGAGCCCACAACCTTTACAATGGTAAAGGACAGCAACGGAAAGGTGCTTCTCGACAGGACAAATGTAAAAGTAAATATCGTATACAGCGAGCAGACAGCCTTCATCATGACAGATCTGCTGCAGGAAGTGACCAGGGGCCGGACATCACCGTACCCATACTCAGGTACAGCAGCATCGAATATCAATGAAGAAGTAATAGGCATGCCGGTCGCTGTAAAAACTGGTACAACCCAAAGCAATATCGACAAATGGCTGGTGGGCTATACCCCCTACTATGCCGCTGCTGTATGGTATGGCTATGACAACTCAGGCGGCGAGCCAATACCGGTCAAGACTGAAGAAATGTGGCAAGCCCACAAGATATGGGCAGCCGTCATGAAAAAAGTGCATGAAGATCTGCCGTGGAAGGATTTCAACGAGATGCCTGATGACATCGTAAAAAAACAAATCTGTATCTACTCCGGGAAAGTGGCAACAGAGCTGTGCAAACGTGACCCAAGAGGCAATGCCACAATAACGGAATATTTCATAAAAGGTACAGAGCCTCGTGATGATGATGTCTGTACAGTACATGTGGAAGCGCAGGTCTGTACTGAAAGCCATGACACCATGCAGCGCAACCTGCTGGCGGGACCCTACTGCCCGGCAGACAAAGTCGAAACGAAGGTATTCATTCAGCGCGAAATTCCCTATTTGCCTGAAAAACCCAACGAAAAGGCTCCGAGGGATGTCGTGTATGAACTGCCCGCGGGTGAATACTGTACGGTACATGGTGCGCCTCCGATACCAACGGACGATGATCCGTTCAATGATATCTTCGACTGGCTCTGGCCATCCGATGGCCACGGCAATGATCCGGTCACAGGCGGCGGGCAACATCATGATTTGCAGGACGGAAGTTCATGGTATGAGGAAGTCCCCGGTGGCAGTGCCAGCGACATTACCCGGGAAAATGCCGGTTATGACTGGCCTGAGAACGAACCGCTGGAATAGCACCCTTAATTATTACAAAGAAACTTCAATAGTTCCATTGAATGGCTGAAAGCGAACCTGTATCATATTGCCAGGAGGGATGTGACCATGAGCACAAAAGATGCGGCCATGCTGGATGTCGATCTCGACCAGTTCTGGAAGGACGATGAGCTGGCACACAAGGACAACTGCTTCAGTCCGGATGCACCACAGGTAGCCCTGGGCATCAGGATGAGCGAGGAATGTGTATTTGCAGAGCTTGGAGAAGAGGGCAATCCATGGGGTCATACACCACGTGAAAGAAGGCTCGAGCTCAACAAGCGGTATAATGACAAGGCTGAAAGGATCGTGGGACGCAGACTGCTCCCTGAAACCCTTCCGGAACCGGATGCGGAATTCCCGTATGTCAAAAGGATCGGCGAAGTCTTTGAAGGAAAATATATACACAACGGCATTTCTGAATGGCTTGAAGGCACTGTCAATACGCCATCCGAGTTGGAAAAGCTGCTTGACAGAGTAGAGAAGCTGGATCTGCGTGAGTTCATCCTGCCTCCTGACTGGGAAAGCGAGAAGAAGCGCATCTATGAAACATATGGGATAAAGCCGCCGCTGATGAGACATGTGCGAGGCCCTGTCACGCTGGCCACATCTATCTATGGCGCTGAAAATCTCATATTCCTTATCATAGATGAGCCTGACCTGGCAAAAAGATTCTCAGATGTTATACTCAAAGTCATTACAGAGATGGCAGCGATAATGGATGAAGAAGCGGGATATGATGAAACGAACCGCCCGGGTGGATTCAGCTTCGCAGATGACAACTGCTGCCTTCTGACACCTGAGATGTATGAACTGTTCGGATATCCGATACTCAAGGCCGTGTTCGACCGGTGGTGTCCAGATCCGGATGATTACCGCTATCAGCATTCCGATTCTGATATGGCACATCTCCTTCCGATACTGGGCAGGCTGAACCTTACTGGATGCAATTTCGGTCCCAATGTGCTCGTGGACGAGATACGCAAATACATGCCGCGGACAAGGATAGACGGCTGCCTGGCCCCATTCACATTCATGAACAATGACATCGAAGCTATCATAAAGGAAGTCAGGCGCGACTGCGAGATGGCCAGAGAAACCAGGGGGCTCAATCTCTCAACTGCCGGTTCCATCAACAACGGAAGCCTGCTGACAAGCATGCGTGCCGTTATGTATGCCATACAGAATTACGGCAGGTACTGAGATCCAAACAGACAAAAGCATCTGCATCACCGGCTGTGTGACCTTTGATATCAGGTCTTTGATGATATATTTTAACTATAACTGTAATCACTCTGCTGAGTACATCTGCTCGGGAAAGGGTTAGCATGACAAATATACATAACTGTGATAAAAGTGGCTACAAAGCCTGGCTGGTATACAATCAGGCCACATGGACAAAACCGAATCCAAACACCGTGTTATTCGACAGCATCTGTGCCGACCCGGTACAAAAGGAGCTTGAAGTCGCTGTCGAGGAACTGAAAGAAGCATTGACAGCCATATCCGGAAAGATACCGGAACTGGTTTCAAAACCGACATCTGGCAACACAGTGCTTATCCATCTGCTCCCGCAGAGAAAAACACTGAAAACCGCCGATACCGGAAACGGATCAGAGTCGGATGGATACATTTCTGACAGTGAAGCCTGCAGGCTGGACAACGAGGGTTTCATCATAAAAAGCTGTCAGACCGGAGGTGCCGACTGCACTGTTATCGCAGCCAAAACAGGCGCCGGTGCTCTGTACGGCGTATTCGCACTCATAAGGCATATCCTTTGCGGAACTTTCGATAAAAATGCTTATATAGTGCAAAATCCGGCCATCAAACTCCGCATGCTCAATCAGTGGGACAATATGGACGGCAGCATCGAAAGAGGCTATGCCGGCAATTCTATTTTTTACAGAAACGGACAAATCACCACAGATCTGAGAAGAGTCAGGGACTATGCCCGTCTGATGGCATCCGTCGGTCTGAACAGTATCGTTTTGAACAATGTCAACGTGCATGGACCGGAAACAAGGCTGATAACGAAGGAGCAACTTCCCAAAGTAGCAAGACTGGCGGACATTTTCCGCGAATATGGTATAAAGATCTACCTGAGCATCAATTATTCCAGCCCCATCGAACTGGGCGGTCTTGACACTGCTGATCCGCTGGACAGCAGAGTACGGTCATGGTGGAGTGAAAAGGCTTCTGAGATATACGAATACATACCCGATTTTGGCGGTTTTCTCGTCAAAGCCGATTCTGAGTTCCGCCCGGGGCCTTTCACGTACGGAAGGAATCATGCAGAAGGTGCAAATATGCTGGCTGATGCCCTCAAGCCATACGGCGGTCTGGTGATCTGGCGCTGCTTCGTATACAACTGCAGACAGGACTGGCGCGACAGAGTCACTGACAGGGCAAATTCCGCCTATGATAATTTCATGCCTCTCGACGGCAGTTTTGATGATAATGTGATCCTTCAGATAAAAAANGGCCCTATGGACTTTCAGGTCAGGGAACCCGTGTCCCCACTCATAGGCGGGCTTAAAAAATCGAATTATATGCTTGAACTGCAGGTAACCCAGGAGTACACAGGACAACAGCGACATCTGTGTTATCTGGCACCGATGTGGAAAGATGTGCTGGACTTTGACACTTACAGCCGTGGCAAGGGCAGCACTGTGGCACGATTACTGTCAGAGCCGGAGGACGGCTTGATATCAGGTATAGCAGCGGTGTCCAATATCGGTGATGACATGAACTGGACAGGACATGACCTGGCCCAGGCCAATCTCTACTGCTATGGCAGGCTGGCATGGGATCCGTGGCTCACCTCCGAAGAAATAGCAAGGGAGTGGACAATGCAGACCTTCGGCAGGGATCCTGTGGTCACGGATACGATAACAGGCATGCTGCTTGACTCTTATCATATATACGAGAGCTATACGACGCCCATGGGTATCGGCTGGATGGTCAATCCCGGTCACCATTACGGGCCGAATGTGGACGGCTATGAATACTCAGCATGGGGCACATATCACAGAGCCGACCATAAAGGAATCGGTGTCGACAGGTCAGTCGCCACCGGTACGGGATTTGCAGGAAAGTATTTCCCTCCGAATTCTTCGATATACGAAAGTATTGAAACATGCCCTGAAGAGCTGCTGCTCTTCTTCCACAGGGTCGAGTACGATTACAGGCTCAAATCCGGCATCACGCTGATCCAGTACATATACGACTCTCATTTCGAGGGGGCTGCCAGGGCCGCCGAACTTGTTGACAGGTGGAAAAGCCTCGAAGGCCGCATCGGATCCGATTGCTTCGGCAGGGTGCTTGCCAGGCTTGAAGAACAGGCTGCACATGCCTGTGAATGGCGCGACGTGATCAACTCATATTTTTACAGGAAAAGCGGCATCCCTGACGAAAAATCCCGTCCGATTTATTGATGAGCCGTAGCAATGCAGCTTATGATCTATCCTTTTACAGCTCCTATGGTAAGACTCTTGATTATCTTATCGTTCAGGAAGAAATAAGCTATAAGGCTCGGAAGTACCATTATCACTACAGCAGCCAGCTGTATCGTCCAGCTTGTGGAGTACTGCCCCTTGAACCTGGTGAGGCTTACAGGCAACGTCATCTTGCTGTCGCTTGTCATGAATATCAGCGCGAACATCAGCTCATTCCAGGCAGTGACAAAGTTGAATATCGATATGGTCGCTATTGAGGATTTCGACAGTGGAAAAATAATTCTCCAGAATACGCCCTTCATACTGCAGCCGTCAATTACGGCAGCCTCTTCTATCTCCTTCGGGAATGTAGCCATAAAGCCGCTGAGTATGAAGATGGAAGTGGGCAGAGCAAAGGCAACGTAGGGCAGAACGAGTGATATGTGTNTGTTCAGCAGCCCGATCTTGTTGAATACCATGAACAGCGGGATCAGAGTAGAGTGGATCGGTATCATCACTCCTATGAGAAACAGGCCCATTACAAAGCCCGAGAGCTTCCATTTGAATCTTTTCAGTGCAAATGCCGCCATCGATGCAACAACTATGGTCACACCCACCGAAGTGAACGATACCATCACCGAATTGAAAAAGCTGGTCCCTATTTTCCCTGATACCCATGCAGTTGCATAGTTGTCAAACTGGAAAGACGGTATGACCGACCATGGATCGATGAACATTTCGGTGTCAGTTTTCAACGAGTTGATAATGAGCCATAAAAGCGGATACAGGTACGTCAATGACACCAGTGACAATACAGCTACAGTAATCGTTTCCTGTATCGGTCTGGCTTTCCTTTTCGGCAGCGTTCTTCCTTTATTCATATACAGATCCATCTGTTAAAAACTCTCCCTTGCCAAAGATTGATACTTCAAACTTNTCAAAAGAACCGGCGCTCCAGTTCTTCAATAGAACTGNACTTCTTCCGATTTGAACAGCCTGTTCAGCAGCACTGTCACGATCAGGCACATACACAGCAGGACTACGGCAATAGCACTGCCATAACCGTACTGCATATCCCGGAAGGATTTATAGTACAGGTAAAGTGCCATGACCTCGCTGGAGTGGTTCGGACCGCCGTTGGACATAACATATATAAGGTCAAAATAGCGCAGTGATCCCGTAGCGATCAAAACCGTATCAATGCCTATAATAGGCCGTATAAGCGGCAAAGTTATGTTCCTGAATCTTTGCCACGAATCAGCNCCATCTATGGTAGCCATCTCCATCAGACTGGGCGGTATGTTTTCTATGGCAGCCAGGTAGATTATCATATGGTAGCCGATAAACTGCCAGCATATGACCACCATGATACATCCCAGCACCGTTTTCTGGTCGGCAAGCCAGAGTCCTGTATGGTTCTCGAGCCCGACGGCAATGAGCAGCCTGTTGATAAGACCAAATTCAGCATTGTATATGAATGACCACAGAAGACCGACGGCCACGCTTGCCAGTATGTTTGGCATGAAGAAAACAGTCTTGAAATATCTCTTGCCTCTGGTCACGCCTGATATGGCCACTGCCAGAAATATCGCAAGCGGCACCTGTATAACGATGGACAATACCAGCAAAAGCAGTGTGTTGTTCAGGCTTGTGCTGAATATTTTATCGATGGTGAAAAGCTGGACAAAATTGTTGAAGCCGATAAATCGTCTGGAATCCACCAGGCTCCATTTGTGAAAGCTGTAATATACGGTACTGAACACCGGCACGGCCACTATCCCCAGGTAAATGAGCAGCGCCGGCATCAGAAAAAGCAGTATCGATTTTTTGTTTCTGATCATCGAATCCATTTCATGTCTCCTTATGTAAAGCAAGATTTGGCGGTCAGGTTGCCCTGACCGCACTCATCTCATTCACACAGCCCTGCTAGTCCTCCCTGTTCTGCTCGGTGAACTGCTGCAGAGCTTTGAAGGATTCCTCTACTGACTGACCTGCCGTGATGGCCTGGATGGTGTTGTTGTATTCGTTTCCTATGGTAGCTCCGAGACCTACATCGTAGAACACGAACAGCTCTTTCATGTCCTTGAGCAGTTCTCCGACTTTCATCGCCACAGGATTCACCTTGTCCGGATCCGGTTCGATATTTGTGGCCACCAGGTTGCCCGCTTCACTCAGCTTGGTNTGTATCTCGGGATCTGAAATAGTCTTGATGAACTCAGCAGCTGCATCCTTGACATTGGATTTTGCAGCTATGGCAAAGCTCTGGTCGGGCTGGCCGAGCCATGTGTCAGCATTGCCTTTTCCTCCGGTTATTTCGGGGAATTTGCACACGCCCAGTTTATCCTGCATATCCGTATACAACTGCTGGATAGCCCAGCTTCCCATGACCAGCATAGCGGATTTGCCAGCTATGAAGTCGGCCTGTGCAGGGTCATTGTCAAGGGCATTGAAGCCTTCGGGGAATGCTTTCATATCCACCAATTCCTGCATGATCTTGCCCGCCTCGATAAACGCAGGATCCTCCCATGAGCCTGTTCCGTTGTAAACCTTGTTGTACGGTTCAGATCCGCCGACCCTGTTCACAACCAGCTCGCTGAACATCGCACCTACCCAGGGAGCTTTGTTTCCAAGTGCAAACGGTGTGATGCCATTCTCATTGAGGACATTGATGATGTTCTTGAGTTCGTCGAAAGTCTTAGGCTCCTTCAGGCCATATCTGTCAAATATCTCCTTGTTGTAGAAGAGACATACGACCGTCTGCGTCGTCGGCAGTGCATAAACTTTTCCGTCAAACTCCAGCGGCGTATAGACACCGGGTACATATCTGTCCTTCCATTCCTTGTCGCTGTTCAGCTTGTCGGTCAGGTCATACACCTTACCCGCTTTCACGAAGGGTTTCAGGAAGCCTGCCGCCCATGTGTTGAACACATCAGGAACTTCATTTGCCGCCATTTCTGCAGCGATNTTTGTCTTGTACTGCTCCTGCTCTGTGAATACTACTGTCGCAACAGCATTCATGTTGTTCTTCTTATTGAACAGTTCAACTGCATCCTTGATGATGACTGAGTTGGGATCTGTCTCGATGCCCCAGCAGGAAATCTTCACTTCGGTTTTCTTGCCGGATACACCTCCTTTGTTATCGGAAGTGCTGCCACATGCAGCCAGGAATGTGAACATGATGCTAACGCAAAGAAGCATGACCAAGATCCTTTTCATACGAATACAATCCTCCTTTTAAGAAAGTCTAGAGTACTCCAATAAAATTGTAGTACAGATAAGCCAGAAGGAAATGCCACAATATTAACTGTAACCTTGAAAAAATTAACTTCTGTTCTGAAAAGCTGTCTCGGGAGGTGTCTTCCTGGCGGGCAGAACAGCACTGACGCACGTGCCTTTGCCCTTGACTGATGATATGAAAAGCCCGCAGCTGCTTCCATAATACATTTTTATCCTTCTGTCGACATTGATCAGACCGATATGTGTATGCATGTCGTCCTCGGAGCTGTCGGCCTTCTTTATGCGAACTTTTGTATTGCCGNCGGAAACCGGTGATTCTGCCTGATATTCTGTGAAAAGCCTGTTGAGATGATCGACTTTTTCTTTCTCGATGCCGACCCCGTCATCACANATCGTCATGATCACATTGCCATTTTCCAATCTGCCACTGATACTGATGTGCCCATTGTCCAGTTTGTCCTCAAGTCCATGGACGATCGAGTTTTCGACGATAGGCTGAAGTATCAGCTTCGGTATGATCATTTGTCCGATCTCCTGACTGATATCGATGGAAGCATTNACCCGGTCTCCATACCTGAATTTCTGTATCTTGAGATAGTTGGTGATATTTTCTATCTCATCGTTCAGCGTTACAAAGTCATCTCCGCTTATACTGGCCCGCATCAGGTCTCCAAGAGCTTTGACCATGTCACCTATTTCAGGGACATTCCTGGTCCTGGCCATCCAGTTTATTGATTCCAGTGTATTGTATAGAAAATGGGGATTGATCTGAGCCCGCAGTGACTTCAGTTCTGCTCTCTGTTTCAGATACTGCTCCTGGTATACCTCCTGTATAAGCTTCTGGACTTGTGNAACCATTTTGTTGAAATGGCTGCTGAGCACTCCCACCTCATCATTGGAATAAGTCGGGATCGACACGTCGAAATCGCCCTTCCCCACTTTCCTCATCATTGCCGAGAGATTTCTCAGAGGTCTGGAAATNCTGTCGGATATCCTGAGCGACAGAAGCAGCGACAATATGCAGCTCACGCCACAAACGCCCAGAATCCAGTATCTGAGCAGTATTATGTCTCCCTCGTACTGCTCGGTAGGTATGATGGCTATCATTTTCCACAGCCCGTTATTTATGCTCCTGGATGCGATATAACTGGAAGCCCCGTCTATTTCAGTGGTGATGAAGCCACCATCCAGACTGTCCANCGTAAGTCCTGCAGCAACACTGCTTATCAGCTTGTCCAGCTTGCTCTTGTCCTTGTGCGATATGATCCTTCCGTCAGAATCGGCAATAAGTATATCGCCGCTTTTGAATAGATCGGTTTTCTTATATATTTCATGGAGTGAATTTTCACGNATCAGTATCATCTCATATCCTATGAGCTCCTGGTCGACAATGCTGTTGATAGCCCTTCCGACTCTTATCGTCTGGGACCAGGGGTTTGTCCCGAACCACACGGCACTGCCTTTATTCTCCTCCAGGATTCGCTTTTCCGTTTCGCTGATCTCTATGGTGACAGAGCCGGGATTGACATAATAAACGGTGCCTGACAGCGATATGACCTGTGCGGCGGCAATATCCAGATACAGCGGCACGAATCCCTTAAGCTGGTTGTCTATGGCTCTTTCGACCCTGATCTTCTCATATTCGTCCTCAATACCAAGATTAGCTTTCCTCAATGCTTCCTGGATCGTCATATTGGAAACGATCTGAAAAGAGACCCTTTCTATTTCCCCGAGCTTCACATCGACATTTTCGCCCGTTTCCATCAGTATATCGCTGGTATACTGCTCAGTTTTCTGCCTGAGAAGTTGCTGGGATGTGTAGTATGAAGAAATCCCTATTGTGATGACGGGCAGGATAATCAGCGCCAGAAATGACATAAGGAGCTTATTGCGTATAGGCATATCTCTGAATCGGATCATAATAACCTGTCCTCTTTACTCTGACAGCAGGCAGTGCCGGCACCTCTTCACAAATCCGACTGCTGCTGAAATATGAGCTTTTCCCTGTATTCCGAAGGGGTCATCCCGAAATATTTCCTGAAAACCTGGCTGAAATACCCCGCATCTCTTATGCCGACCATTTCGGCTACCTCATATGCCTTCATATCAGGGTCGCTCAGCATCTCACAGGCCTTTTGCAGCCTGATACGGGTCAGTATCTCAAGGAAGTTCTCACCTGTTTCCTTTTTGATCAGTCTGCTTAAATAAATATGATTCATATATACATGCTGGGATACACTGGTCAGAGTTATATCATTCATATAATTCCTGGTGATGTAATCGATCACTTGTCTTATGACAGCATTTCTGACAGGATATGCAGGCTGTTCCNCACCAGGATCGGCCCCGTCTTCTGCCGGTTCCTCTGCCTCTCCGATATCCAGCTTTTTCAACTTCACAGCATTGCGAACTATATCCTGCATACAATTGATCTGATGTAAAACCTTTTCCTTCTCCAGTCTTTCCTGTTCTTCCTTTTCGATCTGTTTTTTCGCTTTCAGGACTGTTTCGATTATCTCCTCAGGATCTGAAGGCTTCAGGATATAGTCGATGGCTCTCAGCTGGATCGCAGTCTGGGCATAGCTGAAATCCTGATAGCCGGTGAGGAGTATGCTTTTGATATCCGGCACTATCTTCCTCGCCTCTTCGATCAGCTTCAGCCCGTCCATCCCTGGCATCTTTATGTCCGTAAGCAGGATGGAGGGCATTTCAGATCTGACAAGCTCCAGTGCTTCGATACCGTTGGCTGCCGCTCCTGCAAGCTCAATACCGTAATCGCACCACGGTATGCTTCGAAGGCCCTGTCTGATCAAAAGCTCATCATCTGCTATGACCATCCGTATCATATCCCACTACCAGAAAATTGAAATGGATACTTACCAATACAAGTATACTATAATGCACCCTATGTATACAACCTCTGCGGTGTACCGCGTATTTGCACCAGTTGCCACAGCTTGATATGGTCAGGTGCATCTGATATACTTTCAATACCGACAATAATAACCATCGATGCGGGGTGTTTTCCATGAGTATAGGCAAAACCTGTCAGGATGTGAAATCAGCTGCAATAAAGCTGGCAGCATGTTCCACTGATATAAAGAACAGTGCACTTGCGATGATCGCCCGTGAGCTTGAGGCGCATAAGGAAGAAATATTCAGAGCAAACCAGGAAGACCTGAGGAGAAGCGAGGCAGAAAATATACCGATGCCGCTTATCAAGAGACTCAGATTCGATGAGTCCAAACTCGACGATGTCATATCGGGTATAAACAGCCTTATAGCACTGGAGGATCCGGTGGGCAAAACCATGGCAGCGACTGAGCTGGATGAGGGCCTTGAGCTTTTCAAAGTCACCTGCCCCATAGGAGCGATAGCCGTAATATTCGAATCACGGCCTGATGCACTGGTGCAGATATCGACGCTTTGCCTCAAAAGCGGGAACGGTGTTCTTTTAAAGGGAGGCTCTGAAGCTATCGAGACGAACAGAGTGCTGGCCCGGATCATAATCTCCGCCTCGGAAGCCGCAGGAATACCCGGTGGATGGTGCAGTCTTCTGGAAACCAGGTACGAAATAAAAGAGCTCCTGAAGCAGGACAGATACGTGGATCTGATAATACCCAGGGGCTCAAATGAATTTGTCAGATACATAATGGATAATACAAAAATACCTGTCATGGGCCACGCAGACGGTATTTGCCACTGCTATATAGATCCCTCTGCCGACCTGGAAATGGCTCTTGGCATCGCCATAGACTCAAAAGCACAGTATGTGGCAGTCTGCAACGCACTGGAAACGCTGCTGGTCCACCGGGATATCGCAAAGTCTTTCCTGCCCATGCTCAGGAAGGCATCAGATGAAAAGAACATAGAATTATTCGGTTGCAGTGAAACAGCTTCAATCATCGATGTAAGCCCTGCAACGGAGGATAGCTGGAGGACGGAATATCTGGATTACAAGCTGTCCGTTAAAGTCGTCGGAAGCCTTGAGGAAGCGATAGATCATATAAACACATACGGTTCAGGGCATACCGACAGCATAGTCACAAATGACAGGGAAACCGCCGCCCGCTTCATGTCCCTGGTCGATTCAGGCAATGTTTTCTGGAATTGCTCCACCAGGTTCAACGACGGTTTCAGATACGGCCTTGGAGCGGAGGTGGGCATCAGTACAGGAAAGCTCCATGCCAGGGGTCCTGTGGGGCTGGAGGGCCTTGTGATATATAAGTACATGCTGCTGGGTAACGGGCATATAGTGGCGGACTACGCCGAAAAAAGAAGGACATTCACTCACAGGAAGCTTGACAAAGACTTTCAGATTTAATAAAGACCTGTCTCTTCAGAGTTCAAATGATTTTCCTGTCCTGCTGCAGCCGGACATTTCAGCTGGCTGCAGCTATTCATTTTCAGACAGCCGTCATCCAAATAAGAATCGAGTATGGAACATTACCGCCTGTTTAACATAATATAAACATAGGCGGCGGTTTTTCCCGCCACATCAGCACAAAGGGGATCCCACACAGGGGAAATACCTTCGACTCCCTGCATCATAAGGTAAAGAATGGTGGTAAGATGAAAAACCCGATAACCATAGATGATATCACCAATGGACTCGTCACATTCCAGAAGGTGAAGCAGTTGTACAACAAAGATCACAGGATCTCTGAAGAGGGTTCGGAGCAATCGGTGCTTCCGGACAGACTCTCTCTCATGCGTGAAATCATCACTACCATATCCAATTTTATGCCTCAGACAAGAAGCGGCAGCTTCAGCAGTGCATTCGAGCAGGGTATCCGCTTCAGCAGCGCTTACAGGGAGCTAAAAAGGCATGTAGGAAGCATGAACAGGAACTCCCCTGCCGAAGAGGATATTTTCAGATTCCTGAAGCTTCTGATGCCGGTGCTCGACATGCGTCAGAGGGTCTATATGGATAAGGTGGTAAGTATCATCGATATCCTGAAATCCTGAAATACTGGGCAATAGTAGCACCTTCAATCGAATTGCGGACTATTGCTGCATTTTCTCATGCAGCCGGCAACGAATATCCTGCACTCAAATACCTGTTGCTGTCCCCTCCCGGCCGATCCTGNCAACACACCTGGCCGTAACTGTAGCCCTGCTTAAGCGTGCTCACCCGAGCCACCATATCCTGACAAAAATTTTTTTAAAAATATTATTGACATCACCCGCATTATGTGATTATAATAAATTGTTTTTTGAGTTTAGTGATTCTAAACAAAATGTTTACTTATAGAGAATAATTTCGGCGGCCGCTGGAAATCGAAAGGAAAACAATGGTATGCAAATAGGCCACAAAATCAAAATGCTCAGGATCAAAAACGGACTGACACAGGAAGAGCTGGCAGACAGGAGTGAGCTCTCAAAAGGCTTCATTTCGCAGATAGAGAGGGATCTCACATCTCCGTCCATAGCAACACTCGTGGATATACTGCAGTGTCTTGGTACCAACCTGAGGGATTTTTTCAACGACAGCATCGATGAAAAAATCGTATTCACGAAAGACGATGCTTTCGTGAAGGAAAATGATGACCTTAAGCATGTGATCAGGTGGATCGTGCCTGACTCGCAAAAAAACCACATGGAGCCGATACTGCTGGAGCTGACCGCCGGCGGATCTTCTGAGCCGGATGATCCCCACGAGGGAGAAGAGTTCGGATATGTGCTGTCAGGAAGTGTTTTCGTCCATCTGGCAGGAAGGAAGTACAGGGCGAAAAAAGGTGAGGCTTTCTACTATAAACCAAATTTCGTCCATTATATATCAAACGCCGGGAAAACAGAGGCAAAGGTATTATGGGTGTCCACTCCGCCCAGTTTCTGATTTACCGTGATAATCACCGGCTTATTTGACTATTTGGTATAAGGGGTATGCGAAATGTCAAAACACATTATCGAATTAGTGGATCTGGTAAAAGATTATGACGGTACTGAAGCTTTGAAGGGTATCAACCTGTACATCCGTCAGAATGAATTCATCACTTTCCTGGGTCCCAGCGGATGTGGGAAAACTACTACCTTACGTCTGATCGGCGGTTTTGAGAAGCCGACATCCGGCAAGATCATCTTCGAAGGTGTCGACATCACTGACATGCCGCCTTATAAAAGGAAGGTCAATACTGTTTTCCAGAAATACGCCCTGTTTCCCCATATGAATGTTTTTGAGAATATAGCATTCGGGCTCAGGATCAAAAAAACCGACAAAAAGGTGATCAGCGAAAAAGTCTCAAGGATGCTGAAACTGGTGAATCTGGAAGGCTTCGAAAAACGCTCCGTGGATTCCCTGAGCGGCGGCCAGCAACAGAGAGTCGCCATAGCGCGTGCACTGGTCAATGAGCCTGAGGTGCTGCTGCTGGACGAGCCTCTTGGCGCACTGGACCTCAAGCTCCGCAAGGAGATGCAGCTGGAGTTGAAAAGGATGCAGCAGCAGCTTGGCATCACCTTCATATATGTAACCCACGATCAGGAGGAGGCCCTGACCATGTCCGACACCATCGTCGTGATGCAAAACGGGACCATACAGCAGATCGGAACACCCGAGGACATATACAACGAGCCCAAAAACGCATTCGTCGCTGATTTCATAGGCGAAAGCAACATCATAGACGGTGTCATGCTCAGGGACTACAGAGTACGGTTCGCAGGTCATGAGTTCGATTGTGTCGACAAGGGCTTCGGTATCAACGAGGATGTAGATGTAGTCATCCGCCCTGAGGATATCAGGCTGGTGCCCAGGGATGAGAGTCCTCTGCAGGGCACAGTCAAATCGGTCATATTTAAGGGCGTCCATTATGAAATGCAGGTGGACGACCACAACGGATACGGCTGGATAGTGCACAGTACATCGATGGAACCGGAAAATACCGATGTCGGGCTGCAAATATCCCCGCAGGATATTCAAATAATGAAAAAGGTGTCGGCCATATGAAAAAGGGATGGATATCATATCCATATATACTATGGATGATAATATTTACTATCGTACCGCTTTTGCTCGTAATGTATTACGGCTTTACCAAAACGGAAAACGGTACGATGGTGCTTACTCCGGATAATTTCATCAGGGTCATGGAGCCCACATATCTTAAGGTGTTATGGAGATCTGTGTTGCTGGCACTGGTCAGCACTGTCGTCTGCTTTATCATAGGATACCCTGTGGCAATGATACTTGCCGGCAGGGATATTAGCAGGAAAAGCACACTGGTTCTGCTTTTCGTCATCCCGATGTGGATGAATTTCCTGCTGAGGACATATGCATGGATGACGCTGCTGGATCGCAAAGGTTTGATAAACACGTTACTGGGAGCATTGGGTCTGCCACAGCTGAATCTGCTTTACACCGATTTTGCAGTCATTCTGGGCATGGTCTACAATTTTCTGCCCTTCATGGTGCTCCCCATATATTCAGTCTTGAGGAAGATCGACAGGAGCCTGATCGAAGCAGCAGAAGACCTGGGTTCTGATACTGTCACAGTGTTCAGGAAAGTCATATTCCCCCTGAGTCTTCCCGGTGTCGTTTCGGGCATTACGATGGTATTCATGCCGGCTGTCACTACCTTTATTATCTCCAAGCTGCTCGGTGGAAGCCAGTATATGCTCATAGGCAACCTGATCGAGGACCAGTTCATGAGAGTGTACGACTGGAACTTCGGTTCAGCCGTTTCGATCATCATGATGCTGCTGATACTGCTGAGCATGGGTGTCATGGCCAGGTATGACAAGGAAGGCACAGGAGGTGGACTGTTTTGAAAAAGGCATTTGGCAGATTTTATCTGGTTTTGATATTCGCATTTCTGTATGCACCGGTACTGACATTGATCGTATTTTCATTCAATGATTCCAGATCCCGGGGCAATTGGGGCGGCTTTACTTTGAAGTGGTACAGTGCACTTTTTCGGGACAGACATGTCCTGTCATCGCTGTATTATACGCTGTCCATCGCTTTGCTGTCGGCGCTGATAGCAACTGTGGCAGGTACAGCTGCAGCAATCGGGATACACAATATGAAGAAGATCCTCAAGTCATTTGTGATGAACCTGACCTATCTTCCTGTGATAAGTCCCGATATAGTGACAGGTATTTCGCTCATGATACTGTTCGTATTCGTCAGGCTCAACCTGGGCTTCACCACGCTGCTGCTGGCACACATAACGTTCAATATACCTTATGTCATCCTGTCTGTGCTTCCCAAGCTGAAGCAATTGAACAAGCATATGTATGAGGCGGCACTCGACCTGGGGGCCAAACCGCTCTATGCTTTTTTCAGGGTGATCCTTCCCGAGATCATGCCGGGCGTTGTGACAGGATTCCTGCTGGCTTTCACATTGTCGCTGGACGACTTCATCATTAGTTTCTTCACTACCGGGTCGGGAGTCTCCACTCTTTCCATCACTATTTATTCGATGGCAAGACTGGGTATCAATCCCAAGATCAACGCATTGTCGACACTGATGTTTATTGTGGTGCTCGCACTTCTGCTGATCGTAAACAAGCGGTCCTCTGCCAACAGCAAAAACGGGACTGCAGTAATGAATATATAATACAAAATAACACCGTGGATAAAGGAGAAATGGAAATGAAAAAAAGAATCGCATCATTTGCAGTGCTGCTGCTTGCAGTGGCAGTAATACTTACGGCCTGCGGCTCGCCGGGTACTGGCAAAGGTGACGGGTCGGAGAAGGTGGTCCTCAACGTCTTCAACTGGGGAGACTATATGTGTGATACCGTGCTGGAAGCCTTCGAGAAAGAGTATCCGCATATAAAGGTAAATTATGAGACATATACGACAAACGAGGATATGTATGTCAAGATCAAGACCGGTGGATCCGCATACGATGTTGCGTTTCCGTCGGACTATATGATAAAGAGGATGATCGATGAGGGCCTTGTGAAGGAAATCAACATGGACAACATCCCCAACTACAAGTATATTGATGACCAGTTTAAAAACCTTTCATACGATCCTGACAACAAATACTCTGTTCCTTATCTGTGGGGCACTGTGGGCATATTGTACAATAAAACCATGGTAACAGAGCCTGTCGACAGCTGGTCGATATTGTGGGATGAAAAATATAAAAAGCAGATCATCATGTCTGACAGTGAAAGGGACAGCATTGGCGTAACGCTCAAAATGCTGGGGTATTCCATGAATACTAAGAACATTGATGAGCTTGAGGAAGCAAAGCAGAAGATGATCGAACAGAAGCCACTGGTGCTGGCTTATCTCGTAGATGAGGCGAAGGACATGATGGTTGCTGAAAGTGCTGCCATGGCGGTCGTATGGTCAGGTGACGCTCTTATCGCCATGGGCGAGAACGAGAATCTTGCCTATGCGATCCCCAAGGAGGGCACCAACTACTGGTTCGATTGCATGGTGATCCCGTCGACAAGCAAGCATCAGAAAGAGGCCGAAATTTTCATAAACTTCCTGTGTGATCCCGAAATGTCCCTCAGGAATGTGGATTACATCGGTTATGCCACCCCCAACACAGAGACCATGAAAATGCTCGATCCGGAAGTCATCACCAATTCCACTGCTTATCCGGATCTGAACCAGTTGGAAAACTGTGAGATATTTGAATATCCGGGTGATGAGGTAAATAAGATATATAACCGTATCTGGACTGAAGTAAAGGCCAACTGACAGGATTATCCCGAAACAAAACGGGGCAGTGGATCTATCCGCTGTCCCGTTCTGGCACTTCAGGCGGAATAGAATTTACCGTATACGAAAAATTTCCCCACAAAAAAGCAATATCCAACCGGAGCAATCTGTTCTGAGAGACCGGAAAGAGCCGGAATATACACTATTACAGAAATAATGAAGATCAAAAACGGAATTATGTGCTTCTCTTTTCATCGATAAAGAAGTATAATGGAATCAGGTAATATCAAGGCATTATGAAAATATGCCTGCAAAACCGGAGTTGCTATGAAGATTGAAAGAATAGGCGATAACATCATTAGAGTGACAATAACATATAGTGACCTCGAAGAGAGAAATGTAGATCTGAATGCTCTGAATTACAACTCGCCTGCTGCTCAGGANTTTTTCTGGGACCTTATGGAACAGGCAGAAGAACAACTGGGCTTCAACCTTACTGATTCTCAGCTGATAATAGAGCCGGTCCCCGATTCGGACGAAGGCTTCGTTATCAACATCACAAAAGTTGACGAGGAAGGCGAGTTTGAATCCATCCACAAATATATCAAAAACAGGATGAAGAAAAGTGACCTCCGCGTAAAGAGGAAGGCCAGGAGGGTCTCATCCCCGCTTTTGATATATACATTCAGATCGCTCAACGACATATGCGAGCTTGCGGACAGGCTGGACCTGCATTACAGCGGAGAAAGCACGCTTTACAGGTGCAGGGATGCCTATTATCTCACCCTGTTGAAAAGTGGCCTTCTTACACCCAGCATGAAGATGTTCGATATGATGCTGGCAGAATATGGTACCAAAATTTCAAACATCAATTTTATCGAAGGCTATTTGAACGAGTACGGTGAGATAATAATCGAAGGAAATGCGCTCGAAGTCCTGAGGGAATTCTATTGACAGACTGATCTGGCATAAGCGCTGTGATATTGCGGCTGCCGACGCACGTCTGCCTGACCTGAAACGCACAAGTGGTGTGCTGCTTATGGCACACCACTTGTTTTATTTTGCTTCTCGATTTTTGTACATTCCTATGAAGTGGATCATGTGTCCACAATTGCCGGGTACCGGGCCTGGTCTGTTGAACTCCCGACATCGAGCCCTTCTGCCCTGCGTCACTTGTTCCTTTTATCCGGATCGATGCTGGGGCCGATCTGCACAATGGATGATTCGGCCTCATATGTATCTGTACTGATCAGTTCGTCGTTCCTGTACACCCTGACAGTTACCCCTTCTTTCCCGGGGTCCAGAACCACTTTCTCGCCTGGCTTCAGGTCCCTGTTCTCAACATAGTATACCGGCGGTGATGACTTCTGTACGATCTGGGTCCTTATAACGCTTTTGTCCGTCCTGTCATCGCGGTTGCCGGCGATCGCCACCGTCACGACACTTCCTTCTTTCACTGCGTAGATTGCCACTTCATTGTCGAAGGGATTTGAAAATTTGAGATCGTATGCATCCTCGGCGACCNCCGCATCCAGTCCCGGCTCGATATAGTCCACGGCAAGTTTGTGGGNNAGTCTTGTTATATTTTCAACTGGTATCCCTGCCTCAAGGAGTGCTGCGTACATCGTCGACGCCACCTGACAGAGACCCTCGTCAAAGAAAATGTCCGGCGCACCCGACAATATGGCCTCGACGAATGAAAACTCGCTGTCACCAGGAGCGTCGCCTTTCGGAGCAACCCTGATGCCGTTGATCGCCTTCACAGCCTCACCTATGCTGATTGCCAGTCCCTGGTCCTTGACACTGGTCGAGTATTCGCCCAGCACCACCTGTATCTCATCGAAATCCTTCATCGTAACATCTGCATAAACTATATCCAGAGCGTTTCCTTCCATGAGATCTATCTCACCGAAAGGATCAGATGAAAGCTGCTTGCGGATGAGCTCTACAGCATTATTGACATTCAGCGATATCCCGGGATCGTCAGGTATTTTTTCAATAAGTCCGTCCTTATAGAATATTCGCGCATCGACAGGAGCTTTGTTGATGTCATCGGAAAGCTCGATCAGCTTNATTCTCAGTTTGCTTTCATTGAAGTTTATCACAGGAGCAAGAACTGTGGTATGATTCCCGAAATGTGTACTGATCAGACGTGGAATGTCCCCGATCCCCTCCAGGGTCTTGAGCGGCTCTACCGTGGCCTTGCCGTCTACAAATGCTTCAATGCTCGTAAAAGGTATCTCGTATATTTTTCCGTCATCAGCCTTCAACCGTATATGCTGCGATCCGAATCTGGCTTCATAATCCGCTTTGATGGCTTCGGCAGCTTCTTCGTATCCTCTTGCCCCTATGTCCTGTCCGCCTGCATAAACATTGACCGGGATCTCCCTGCCTGAGGCATCAAATAAAACAGCAATCCCAACTGCCATTGCCAGCAGGCTTTGTACCAGTATGAGCGAAAAAATCAGCAGTTTGCTACCGGTTTTTTTCACAAGAAACAACTCCGTATGTTTTTTCTTTTGTTATCCGGATCCCCGGACATTATCAAAAAAGTATAAAGCACTCAGTACTTTATACTTTTCATTTTTCTCATGCCCTGTTGTTCATCACCAGCTCCACCAGCCTGCCTTTCTTCTTCGCCTCGTCGATCACTGCATCATCGATCTGCATTCCCTCGCTGATGATCACATTCCCTTCGCTGTCGGTTATGGTCCTGGTTGCATACCTGCCTTTCAGGTATTGTCTCTGTCTTTGCTCGAACAGGACCGATGCATCATCCCTGCTGTCACTCTCAGGCTGATCCGCAGCCTCCGGTATAATGGTCGCATCAGCAGTGGTCTCCGGTTCAGCTGTTTCGCTGACAGTAACTGCTGCTTCATCCAGCATGCCGGCCAGATCGTTACCTGCCGCTTCACCGAATATGTCTGTTTCTGCTGGCGGCACTGTATCCTGTGTGCTCTGTTGTCCTTCTATATCAAAAATATTTTTTTTTTCGGATTCAAAGGCCCCGTCGGAGGAACCGAGCTGTGAAGGCGTGTCAAGCAGTTTTGATTCAATATCCTCCGTCACGACCGTAAGGTTTTTGCCAAATGTTATGACCGAATCCCTGGGTATCAGGCGTATCTGCTTCTGTGTGATATCCGCTATGAACTCCAGGCCGGTTATCTTGCAGCCATCATTCTCATCTACATATATGTCACCGATCTCTCCTATCAGACTGCCCTTCTTGGTGAGCACCTTTGTACCCTTTACTCTTATGTCATTCTGAAGGAGCTGTATCGCGGAAGGTATCTTACTGATATCTGTTATGACATCTTCATTCTCTATGGTCAACGCATATTCCCCGATACCCAGTATATCTTCCGTGGGTATCACCCTGGCACTGAATATCTGTATCCCGCTGTCGACAACAATATAGTCAATGGCACCTCTGTCAGCGTTTATTATGATGCTTTTGACTTTCCCGACCTCCATACCATCGGAAATGCTGATTATAGGCAATCCAAGGATTTTTTGAGTTTTTTTCATTTAAAAATACCCTCCTTAATATCGTAGCAGACCATATTGTCCGTCAAGCGCTCGTATCAGTCAGGCTTCTGATGATCCCATCTCTGGTCTGATCGTCCATCATGTCGCCATAAATATCATAATAGCTGTTAAGTATCTCCAGTGCCAGGTCCTGCTGTCCAAGTGATTTATACATGACGCATATATCGATTATTATCCAGAAGGTAAGTTCTTTTGGAGGCTTTTTGTCGAGAGCGTACATGAAATTCAGTATCGCTCCTTCGAAATCACCGGCTTCCTTGAGCCTGAAAGCCTCTGTTATGCATTCCCCGATGGTCATAGCTTCACTATCATGAACTTTGTTTTCTATACCCATTTTATCAATAATTTCTTCACTGTCAACAGATTTTTCTGTATTGCCCGCAATTACGTCAGTTATTTCACTGTCATTTTCCTGCAAATCTGTTTTTTCGTCACCATGAGCCACATAATTCAGATATATCTGTTCTATATAGCTGTCTCCGGCAACCGGATGTTCCTGGGTTTCAACAGCAGAGTCGGCCACATTATCTGTGTTCTGTCCGGTGTCAGCACCGATCAGCTGCCCATCCGTGTAAGCCGTCTCCTCCTGTGCAATGTCTGCATCATGGTCAGCTGCCTCAGAGGCAATCATATCATCAGCCGGGTCCAGGTCTGACGATGCGAGAGAATAAAGCTCAGCATCGAGGGCATACTCTTCACTTGGCTCTTCTGTCGACTGTCCGGTCTGATCCACTGCCGCCATGTCTTCAGTTATTTCTGCCACCGCGGCATCANCGGTTTCAGGCATTTTTCCGGTGTCAGCAGCAGTACCCGCCGGCTCATCCCCGCCAGCTGATACAGCCGGTTCCTGCTTATCCAAAGCCGGATCCCCGGATGACACATCCTCTTCCTGTCCCTGAGCTGAGGCTGCGGTCTCCGCCTCAGAATCCTTATCTTCCTTTGCTTTATCAGACATGAAATAAAGTGCTCCGATCTGCTCCAGCACGGACTTCTCACGTGCGCCGCCATCGGCCTTGCCCTCATCGGTATCCTTTTTATCTTTTTTCGCAGGTTTTTTGTCATTCTTCCTGGTTTCTATTTTGGGAACGATGAGCGAGATCAATATGCTTAGTATCAGTACGATGATCACATATGCAATAAAAGCACCTATCGTTACCATTATAAGCACAGTCGGATCAGCTTTCTCCGTGTCCCCGCCTGACAGTGCGCTGAATATAACCGGCATGATTATCGCTGTGATCAGAGAAGCCAGTGTAATGGATGCGACAGTTCTGAAGTTCAGCACCTTGAGACGGTGGAATACTATCAGCAAAATGATGCCGCTTACCGCCACTGCACATATAACAGCAATCATGTATACAAGCATCGTTATCCTCCTGGTTCCTGCTTTGCGCTGCAGTTCGTAGAAAACCGCCCTGCTTCTGCAAATGCCTTAGTAAGTAGACAGATAACAATCCCTTACATAATTCGATACTATATGTCATAATTCCTTCAATTTATTTATATTTTTTAAAAGCTNGCTGATAACGCAGGCATTGCAGTTCATATTTCCGGGAACAATACAAAAGACGTTTCTGCAATAACAGAAACGTCTCTGATAACAGCCAATGAACCAGCTACATTTGATGGGTACTGCTCTGTTCATCCGCAACGGTGTTTTCCTTCGTGAGCANNACGGATCCCTGGTCTTTATCCCCGTTCCCGAGCTGCTTGCGGCTCTTCTCTGCGGTCAGCGCTGTATTCAGCACAGTGTCCATTTCATCGACAAAGATGAAGTTCAGCCTGGACTTTACATTGTCAGGTATGTCGTCGACATCCTTCCTGTTTTCCGAAGGCAATACTACTGTGTCGATGCCTGCCCTGTGGGCAGCCAGCACTTTTTCCTTCACACCGCCTATGGGGAGTACACGTCCCCTGAGCGTGATCTCACCGGTCATTGCAACATTCTTTCTGACAGCCCTTCCCGTAAGGGCGGATACCATCGCCGTTGCCAGCGTGATGCCGGCCGAAGGTCCATCCTTGGGTGTTGCTCCCTCAGGTACATGGATATGGATGTCATACTTCTTATGGAACTCCGTATCTATACCCAGCAATTCAGCCTTGGAGCGTATGAAGCTCACCGCAGCCATTGCCGACTCCTTCATCACATCTCCGAGCTGTCCGGTGAGTTCCAGTTTTCCGCTTCCGTCCATGATGGTGACCTCTATTGCCAGCGTATCTCCGCCGACAGGTGTCCATGCAAGTCCGGTTGCAAGACCCACTTCATCCTTTTCGTTGGCCTTGTCATACCTGAATCTCCTGGTACCGAGATACTTCTCGATGTTCGACGGAGTGATCGTCACAGATTTCTTGTTGCCGGATACGAGTGCCCTGGCTGCTTTTCTGCAGAGATTGGCTATTTCTCTTTCCAGGTTTCTGACACCGGCTTCNCTTGTATAGTAATTGATGATACTCCTGATGGTGTCTTCACNTATCCTCAGATTCCTTTTCCGCAGTCCATGGGCNCTGAGCTGCTTTTTCAGCAGGTATCTCTGTGCTATCTGGACCTTTTCTTCCTCGGTGTAGCCGGATATCGTGATAACCTCCATCCTGTCCAGCAGTGGGCGCGGTATCGTATCCAGCGTGTTGGCCGTAGTAAGGAACAACACATCGGACAGATCCACGGAAAGCTCCAGATAATGATCCCTGAAAGCGAAATTCTGCTCGGAATCAAGCACTTCCAGCATTGCCGATGCCGGGTCTCCCCTGAAATCGCTGCTCATTTTGTCGATCTCGTCGAGCAGTATCAGCGGATTGGATGACCCCGCCTGTTTGAGTGCATTTATTATCCTTCCGGGCATTGCTCCCACATAGGTACGTCTGTGGCCTCTTATTTCAGCCTCATCCCTTACACCACCCAGGGACATCCTGACATAGTTTCTGTTGAGTGCCCTTGCTATCGATTTCGCTATCGATGTCTTGCCGACACCGGGCGGACCCACCAGGCAGAGTATGGGACCTTTCAGGTTGTTTGTCAGCTTCAGTACCGCCAGGTATTCCAATATCCTTTCCTTTACCTTCTCAAGGCCGTAGTGGTCCTCCTCGAGTATAGCACCGGCCTTGTCCAGATCGATCATAACCTCAGTCTTTTTGCCCCAGGGCAGATCGAATATCCAGTCCAGATATGTCCTGATAACTGCGCTTTCAGCTGAACCTGCCGGNGTCTTCTGCAGGCGGTCCAGCTCCTTCCGGACTTTATTTTCCGCTTCTTCCGGAAGATCCATCTTCTCCAGCTTCTTCCTGTATTCCTCCACCTCACCGGCAATACCGTCCTTGTCTCCCAACTCCGACTGTATCGCCTTGATCTGCTCCCTGAGATAATACTCGCGCTGCATTTTGTCTATCTGCTTGCGTACACGCATGCTGATGTCCTTTTCCACCTCTAGTATCTCTATCTCGCTCAGCAGCAGCTCCAGGAGCTTTTCCATCCTCCTTCCGGGATGGAACTCATTGAGTATATCCTGCTTTTGTTCGATCCTCAGATGCATGTTGGAAGCTACGAGATCTGAAAGCTGGCCGATTTCCTCGATGGATGAGATCGAGGAGACCGTTTCAGGTGAAATTTTCCCGCTCAGCTTCGCATATTCTTCAAAGGTGCTTACGACCTTCCGCCTCATCGCTTCGTCTGTAATGTTCTTTTTCCTGCCTGCAGGAACGCTCCTTTCAACGACCTCAGCTATGAAAAATGGCTCCGTCTGGATATAATTCGTCACTTCAGCCCTGGTGAGCCCTTCCACCAGTACTCTGATAGTATTGCCGGGAAGCCTCAGGAGCTGCTTTACCCTTGAAATAGTTCCTACATTATATATATCATCCACATCAGGCGAATCATCCTTTGCATCCTTCTGGGTGGTAAGGAAAATCAGCTGATTGTTCANCATAGCCTCGTCCAGCGCATTGATGGACTTCACTCTTCCCACATCGAAGGTAAGGATCATATGAGGAAACACAGTCAGTCCTCTGAGCGGAAGCAACGGAAGGATCCTCTTCTTAACCGTTTTTCCTGATCCAGCCATTTGACCATCCCCTTACTAATATAAATACAATTTGCAATGGTCTTTATTATATCTTGTACAAGCTGTATTTTCAATTGTTTTATATGGTATACCAGTCAAACTTAACAAAACATATGTTCACATTCCGGGATCAGCTGCACTGCCCGGCAGCTTACGTCGATCTGCCCTTTATTGCTTCACTGGCTTTTGAGTAATATGCCTCAGCCCTGGTCAGCGTTTCCTTATCCGGCACAGTCCCGCCGTAACGCACCCGGTCATATATCTCGGTAAACGGGTGCAGGCTGTTCAGATCTTCAGCACATGAGGCCCTGACGAGTATCTCCCCGGTAGTATCGGTGGATCGGGGTCTTATACCGCGTACCGGAAGCATATCCAGTATCAGGCCGTACATATATCTGATCCTCTCAGCAGGATCCTTGATTTTTCTGAGCTGCCTGGCTGTTCGCTTTCCCCTGCCTCTNCTGCGGGCTGCGGGTTCCTTCTTCTGTGGAAGGACTGTCTCNGTCACATCGACATAGTCGGATTCCACGTAATCGCCTTTTGACTTTTTGATCCTGAACAGCTTCTTCAGCATATCGGCCAGCTTTGCAGCAATCGCCGGGATATTCTTAATGATCACCCACGCCAGTTTGTATGTCAGATAAAGTACGACTGAGTATTGCAGAATGTTGAAAATCAGGTTCATGTATGGCGACGGCGGCTTTACATCCATCAGAGCCGGGGCCGCGGGCTCGCTCATACTGCCTCCCTCTGTCACCACTGTATCCGTTGATATCTGATCCAGGAGCCAGAAAAAAGCCCCGACAACTATGCCGATAAGTCTTCCCGCCAGATAAAGCAGTTTGGAAACTACAGCCCTGAAGTTGGACAAAATCAATATCACAAGGAAGACAAAGATCACTGAAACTGTATTGAAACGCCTGAGATTTTTGGGCAGTACCGACTTTTCCACATACTTTTTTTCATATATATTTTCATCAATATCCTCCTGATTCCTCACTATCAGGTATATAAAGATCAAAAAGTAGAGTGCGCCGAAAAACCAGGGGCGCAGATATGCAAGCCTGTCTATCAGGAATGGCAGCTCCAGACATACCCCAAGTATGAACAAACCGGCATATAAGCTGCCATCGCTCATTATGTCAGCCGGCGCCATCTGGGTATGTTTGAGCGTAATGATGTATGCACAGCAAACTGCCGCAGATTCATACAGGAGCTTNAGGACTCCGTATTCCCAATGGAACATGATGACTGCCGCCGCAGGCACGACGATGATAAACCAGGAGGTCAAAGTGGCTATTGTCCGGTCCATCCTCCTGATACCCAATGCATATGCTATGAATCTGAATGCCTTCGTCCCGGCCAGCCTTCCGGCGAAGTACGGCGTTTTGCTGTTTAGCAGGCTTCCAGCCAGGTAAGCAGGCAAAATACTGCATGCATACAGCATCACAGATGTGAAGCCGCCGTCATCGTAAAACAGGATAGTACGGATAAAAGCAAAACCGGAATACACATACATGTTCACAGCCAGCGAAGAAAGCAGTCGCAGCAGTATCATACGGACACCCGGCTTTGCTTTATTTGCCTCCATCCCGCTGCTCATGTTTTCCCTGTTTTCTCTGTTTTCTCTGCCTGTGCCTGTATCGGCTTTTTCAGCATGCTTCATCATGTCGTCGTACCATTTCCTCTCATAACCACTAACGATATCTCACGGGATCAGGCCAGTTTCGCGGCCTGCTGCCTGATTCGGCCGGACAATATATACAGATCCGCAAGTCTCGGCTCAGAACCCTTCTCATATACGGTATCGAGCAGTATGATGCGCACGTCATTGCCTTCGGATACCATCCGGTCAGCCAGGCGGCTTATCTCCACAGTGAGATAGGCAGTGATAATGACTGCCTCGGAATTGAGTATATCCGGCAAAGCATCCTCGAGAAGATTTCTGAAATCCTTTACATTTTTCATCCGCAGACCTGCAAGGATCCTGAAAAGTGAAGCTATGTGGTCTCTGTCTGCAGCTTCACCGGTCACAATCGGCTGTTTGGCATCAGGTTCAGTACATCCGTTGGTTATAAATCTTACAGGGTTTCCTTCTCTGAGCGCCCTGTCGAATAGTGTGGCAGCCACCTTTATGCCCAGCTCCGCCATGGATTTGTCCATCGTGTCAAAAAGTTCGTAGTGCTGGGACTGCATGTTCAGTATCACTGTCAGATTTCGCTGCGAGCTATGCTCATTTTTCCTGACCATAAGCCTGCCGCTTTTCGCTGAAGCCGGCCAGTGCATTCGACTGAGCGGGTCGCCCGGGGCATACTCTCTCACCCCTGCCACTATGAAAGGATCATCGATGATCCATCTGTTCACGACCCTGTCGCCTTGCTGGAGGCTCACAGGTACAAACAGCTCTTCCAGTTCGATTATCTGGGGATAGACTATAAGCGTGGCATTGACAGGCATGGCTTCAGAAACATTGCTGAAATTCAACAGGTCACCGCTCACCAGCGTTACATTTTCGGTATGGAAAACCCCTCTTTTCAGGCATTTGAGCTTCCATTTGCGGGTGATCTTCTGATAGCTCCTGAGTACGAAGCTGCTGGTCACATGCCTGTTTTCCTGGGCTATAACAGAGCATGTCCCGGCAAATTCAAGCCATCTTGAGGTGTGGATGTCGACTCTCAGCCAGGGCACAGGGAGCAGTTTACCGTTATAAACAGTTTCCACCAGTGTTATGGTGTCTCCCTCATGCGCTTCAGGAACACTGAATTCGCATCTGTACTCAAGCTTTTTGAACGCGAAGCCGCACAGGATGCGCATCTGGAGCCACAGGACAAAAGCCAGGATAAGCAGTAATGCTATCAGATCCATCAGATTTCCTCCGTTGCCAGAATGTCCTCCGTCGGCACAGGAACCTTTCTCAGAATATCGCGGACGGTATCTTCTGCATTCTCAGTATCGCTGAAAATGGCATGACCTTTTATTATCATCCGGTGAGCCAGTACAGGTACGGCCATCTGTTTTATATCGTCCGGCGTTATGAAATCGCGCCCTTCCAGTACAGCCTTCACCTGTGCTGCTTTCATCAAAGCTATGCTTCCACGGGGGCTTACTCCGAGCGTTATCCTTTCATCATGTCTTGTCGCTTCGATTATATCTATTATGTATCTGGCCGATGCATCCGTAACCTTCACCGATGTCACTGCCTTCTGCGCACTTATTACCGTTCCGGCATCCGCCGCAGTTTCCAGTTCTGCCAGCGGATCTCTGTCTTTGAACCGCATCAGTATTTCCATACCCTCTTCAGGATCCGGGTACCCCATCCTCAGACGCATGAAAAACCTGTCGAGCTGGGCCTCAGGCAGCGGGAAGGTGCCGCGCGTTTCCACAGGGTTCTGTGTGGCTATGACAAAAAACAGGCTGTGAAGACTCCTGGTTTCCCCGTCGACAGTCACCTGTCTTTCTTCCATGCATTCAAGCAGGCTCGACTGTGTCCTCGGTGTTGCCCTGTTGATCTCATCGGCAAGTACTATGTTTGTGAAGACAGGTCCGGGTCTGAATACGAACTCCTGCCTTTTCTGATCGAAATAATTGATCCCGGTAAGATCGGATGGAAGCAGGTCGGGAGTAAACTGTATCCTTTTATACCCGCATTCGAGAGATCTGGCAAGACATTTTGCCAGCATCGTTTTGCCAACGCCCGGCACGTCCTCCAGCAGTACGTGCCCGCCGCACAGCAGTGCGATGAGCACGAGGTCCACGGTATCCCCGATGCCTACCAGTACCTTTGATATATTGTCCTTCACTGTGGCTGCCAGTTTTCTCACATCAGTCAGTTGCATTTTACGACCCCCATATTTGCTTTGTGCGGTTTTTGATGCCGCATCCTGTATTTTACCTGCAAAATCGTATCAAACAGTGGACGGTGCCGCTGCTGCCTGATTCATGGTACGTTGACACTAACTTCACCTGTCCCGCTTTCCCCGCTCCGGTTCATGTTAGCGTCATGCTTGTGGACCTGCTCCCATTTGCGCAGTGCTTCCATGTCATCACGGAACTGCGGTATGCTGAGTGCTATGGCCAGGATCAGTATGACAACCACTGCAATGATTTCTCTTATAGTGGCTGGTTCAAGGTTTCCCAGCCTGTGCTTCAATCGTCTGAACACCGGCAGCCCGCTCCCCTCGTATGAAAAGTTCAAGCATCCAGGAGACACCTTCAGCAGGTACCAGGAAACTTCTCATCCCCGAATGCTTTCATGCCTCAGGGCTGTATCCCCCTGTCCTATTTATGTTATCATCCAGAAGCTGCTAACACAAGGGGACATTTCCTGAAGAGCCGGTAAGGGACACTCTTCGGACACCATGAGAGATACTTCCGGTGCACTGGGAGGGACTCTTCTCAAAAGCAGAGGATATCCCTCTGCCCTGGCATTTACTTAAGTGTGTCTATGTCCATTGCCTGCTTTGAGGAATATCTTCAGCCCGCCAGCAGAGCCTGCTTCGTCATATCAAAAAAGGCCCNCNTATGTGAGCCTTTTTATACCCTGGTTCTTTTTCACTCTTTNATCGTCTTTGCAAAGCTTTCTCCAAAGGCTGTGCATTCCGCCAGTTCTTCCCCTGATGGTCTGTANTTCACCTTTANCGGCTCCAGCGGTACTTTCAGTCCGGCTTTCTCCAGTGAATCACTTATCACCTTCGGCGACTCACCGCTCCAGCCGTAGCTTCCAAAGCCAGCCCCCAGTTTGTCCCTGAACCTGAGAGACTTTATCACCTCCAGCAAACCGGCAGTGGGTCTCAAAACAGTGTTGTTCACCGTACAGCTCCCGATCAGGACTCCTTTTGCCTTGAATACTTCTGTTATGACATCATTCGGATCTGTGACGGCGGCATTGAAGATCTTGTATCTGACTCCCTGCTTTTCCAGTCCCGAAGCTATCGCTTCTGCCATCGTCCTGGTGGCATTGTACATGGTATCGTAGATTATTACCGCATGTCCCTCATTGTAGTCGTCTGCCCATTCCGCATACTTNCCGATTATTTGCAGCGGNTCCTTGCGCCAGATGGCGCCATGGCTGGGAGCTATCATATCTATCTGAAGATCCATNGCCTTTATTTCCGCGATCTTTTTCTTTATAAGCGCACTGAAAGGGGTCAATATGTTTGCATAATATTTCATCGCTTCTTCATACAATTCACACTGGTCCACCTCATCATTGAACANTGAGATCGCAGCATAGTGCTGTCCGAAGGCATCATTCGAAAAAACTGTCCCTGCTCCCTTCACATATGTGAGCATGCTGTCAGGCCAGTGCATCATCGTCATCTCGACGAATACCAGTTCATATTCACCGATACTTACAGTATCTCCGGTCTTTACAATGACCAGATTCAGATCATCTCTGTGGTAATGTCTTTTAAGAGCTTCCGCNCCATTCTTTGTGCAATAGATGGGTATATCCTTCGCCGGCAGCCTGTCAAGGAGATAACCCAGGCTTCCGCTGTGATCGGGCTCTGTGTGGTTGACGACTATCATATCGATGTTGCCCAGCCCGACGTGTTTCTCAAGATTGTCCACGAAATCCTCCTTATAAGGGTCCCATACCGCATCAATAAGCACTGTTTTTTCGTCTTTGATGATATATGAATTGTAGCTGGTCCCCCTGTGTGTCGAAAGCTCATGGCCGTGGAAATGTCGAAGCCCCCAGTCTTTTATGCCTGTCCAGTAGATATTCTTTTTTATTTCCGTCATGCCGCCGTCTCTCCTTTACAAGAATATTTTGGTTGAGTACGAGTTTATTATTACCCAACCAGCGCAAAAACAAAACACGGGGAAAAGGTAAGGGGACACTTCTCAGCCCGCCGCTAACTGCGACTGAGAAGTGTCCCCTGCTCATCCGGGTTTGTCTCTTGCGTTATTTATCCTTACTCGATTATTGCTGTAACAGTACCGGAACCAACAGTCCTGCCACCCTCACGGATAGCGAACCTGAGTCCTTCTTCCATAGCTATGGGAGTGATCAGCTTGATGGTCATTTCGATATGATCACCAGGCATGCACATCTCTACGCCTTCCGGAAGCTCAGCAACACCGGTAACGTCAGTAGTTCTGAAATAGAACTGAGGTCTGTAGCCGTTGAAGAACGGAGTATGCCTTCCGCCCTCTTCCTTGGTCAGAACGTAAACCTGTCCCTTGAAATGAGTGTGAGGCTTGATGGAACCGGGCTTGGACAGAACCTGTCCTCTTTCGATCTCGGTTCTCTGGATACCTCTGAGCAGGCAGCCGATGTTGTCACCAGCAACAGCCTGATCAAGGAGCTTTCTGAACATCTCGACACCGGTAACGACTGTCTTTCTAGCTTCGTCCATAAGACCTACGATCTCGACTTCATCACCGACTTTGATAGTACCTCTTTCAACTCTGCCCGTAGCAACAGTACCACGACCTGTGATGGAGAATACGTCCTCAACAGGCATAAGGAACGGTTTGTCTGTGGGTCTCTGAGGCTCAGGTATATAAGCGTCTACCTGCTCCATGAGATCGAGTATGGGCTTGTATTCAGGAGCATTCGGGTCAGTAGAGGTGCACTCGAGTGCAACCAGAGCTGATCCTCTAACTATCGGAATATTGTCTCCGTCGAATTCGTACTGGCTGAGAAGCTCTCTTACTTCCATCTCAACAAGCTCGATGAGCTCTTCGTCGTCGACCATATCGCATTTGTTGAGGAATACAACGATATAAGGAACGCCGACCTGACGTGCAAGGAGTATGTGCTCCCTGGTCTGGGGCATCGGACCGTCAGCTGCTGAAACAACGAGGATAGCACCGTCCATCTGAGCTGCACCGGTGATCATGTTCTTAACATAGTCAGCGTGACCAGGGCAGTCAACATGTGCATAGTGCCTGTTCTCTGTCTCGTACTCAACGTGTGAAGTCGATATCGTGATTCCTCTTGCTTTTTCCTCAGGAGCCTTGTCGATCTGATCATATGCTGTAAAGTTAGCCTTGCCCTGGAATCCCAATACCTTGGTGATAGCTGCTGTCAAAGAAGTCTTGCCATGGTCAACGTGACCGATGGTTCCAATGTTAACGTGGGGTTTTGTTCTTTCAAATTTGGCTTTACCCATTTCAATTCTCCTCCCTTGTTCAGTTAGATTACTGAATGTTTTTATTGAATTTTTTATTTCATATGCCGCAGCTTGTCTTTTTTTACGGCATATTGAGCTGCTTGTCCTGCAATACGGCACCTCCGTATTACATGAGCTTATTTCAGCACGGATTCCTGTATGCTCGCAGGTACCTCTTCATAGTGGCTGAACTGCATCGTAAAGACGCCTCTGCCCTGGGTCCTGGAACGGAGCTCCGTTGCATAGCCGAACATACTGGCCAGGGGTACATTTGCTGTTATCACCTGTGCCCCCGATCTCTCTGTCATCCCTTCTATCTTGCCTCTGCGGGACGTAATGTCACCCATCACATCACCCATGTACACTTCGGGGATGACTACATCGACCTTCATTATGGGCTCAAGCAGGACTGGATCCGCCTTACGGCAGCCATCCTTGAATGCCATGGAGCCTGCTATCCTGAATGCCATTTCAGATGAGTCCACCTCGTGGTATGATCCGTCCACAAGGGTGACCTTTACGTCAAGCACCTGGTAACCTCCAAGAACACCGTTCTGCATAGCATCCTGTATACCGGCGTCGATGGCCGGAATGTATTCCTTGGGGATGACACCGCCGACGATCTTGTTCTCGAATGTGTATCCGCTTCCCGGTTCCTGGGGTTCTATCTCGATCACGCAATGACCGTACTGACCCCTGCCGCCGGACTGTCTGACAAACTTGCCTTCAGACTTGACAGCCTTGCGGATGGTCTCCTTGTAAGATACCTGCGGCTGTCCGACATTGGCTTCAACCTTGAATTCACGCAGCATTCTGTCGACTATGATCTCAAGATGAAGTTCTCCCATCCCGGCTATGATGGTCTGACCTGTCTCCTGATCAGTATAAGCCTTGAACGTCGGATCTTCCTCGGCAAGCTTGGCCAGAGCTGCGGACATTTTCTCCTGTCCTGCCTTGGTCTTGGGTTCTACGGCGATATGGATGACCGGTTCCGGAAACTCCATCGATTCCAGTATAACAGGAGCATCATCGCTGCAAAGGGTATCTCCGGTAGAAGTATCCTTGAACCCCACGACTGCCGCGATATCGCCCGAGTAGACGGTATCCACATCCTCCCTGTGGTTGGCATGCATCAACAGCAGCCTGCCGATCCTTTCCCTCTTGCCTTTTGTGGAATTGTACACATATGACCCCGCATTCAGCTTACCTGAATAAACTCTCAGGAAGCACAGTTTCCCGACATAAGGATCCGTCATGATCTTAAATGCAAGTGCAGAAAACGGTCCTTCGTCATCAGCTTTCCTTACGATCTCGTTCTCCGGATCGTCAGGGCAGACTCCGGTTATGGGTGGTACATCCAGCGGTGACGGCATATAATCCACCACAGCATCCAGAAGCTTCTGTACCCCCTTGTTCCTGTAGGATGAACCGCATGTGACGGGTATNATGTCAACGGCAATGGTTGCCTTTCTGATACCGGCACGTATTTCATCCTCTGTGAGTTCTTCACCTGACAGATATTTTTCCATCAAGTCCTCGTCTTGTTCAGCAACAGCTTCAAGTAAAATGTTACGATATTCTTCAGCGATCTCAACCATGTCTTCAGGTATCGGTTCTTCATCAAGTACCGTTCCCAGGTCGTCTAAATAGTATATAGCCTTCATGGTAACAAGGTCGATTATTCCTTTGAAATCCTCTTCCTTGCCAATAGGCAGCTGAATCGGGACAGCATTTGCTTTGAGCCTGTCCTTCATCATCTGGATGCAGTTGAAGAAATCAGCACCCACGATATCCATTTTATTCACATATGCAATGCGCGGAACATGGTACTTATCCGCCTGTCTCCAAACGGTTTCAGACTGGGGTTCCACTCCGCCCTTTGCACAGAAAAGTGTTACCGAACCATCGAGAACTCTCAGAGACCTTTCAACCTCTACGGTAAAGTCAACGTGCCCCGGCGTATCTATAATGTTGATCCTGGTACCCTTCCACTGGGCAGTAGTCGCAGCAGAGGTAATAGTGATGCCTCTTTCCTGCTCCTGTTCCATCCAGTCCATGGTAGCAGCGCCTTCATGGGTCTCGCCCATCTTGTGCACTCTGCCGGTATAGAACAGGATGCGCTCAGTGGTAGTCGTCTTGCCAGCATCTATATGCGCCATTATACCAATATTTCTGGTATTCTCCAAACTGAACTGCCTGGGCATGATTGCCTCCTTTCTTCCTCGATTAGTTCTGTTCCGTAATACGGAATCTCTTTTTGCATGAGTNATCCTTAAGTTTTTACATATCGGTCCGCGTTATAACACTACGGCGCAGGAAAATTTCCTGCCTGCAGAAAACCCGCCTGCCCCGGCAGTGTAACAGAACGGTCCTGTGTCTGTCGCCTCGTTATACTGCAGCAGCAGTATTACCAGCGATAGTGTGCAAATGCCCTGTTGGCTTCTGCCATCTTGTGGGTGTCTTCCTTTTTCTTGAAGGCTCCGCCCGCACTGTTGGCAGCATCCATGATCTCGCCTGCCAGTCTTTCCTTCATTGTCTTTTCACCCCTGGCACGCGCATAATTGACGATCCACCTGAGTCCCAAAGCCTGTCTCCTGTCGGCTCTTACTTCGATCGGAACCTGGTATGTGGCTCCACCGACTCTCCTGGCTTTGACCTCAAGTACAGGCATAACATTGTTCATCGCCTGTTCGAATACTTCAAGCGGATCCTTGCCTGTCTTCTCTTTTATAATATCGAATGCGCCGTAACAAATCTTCTGGGCAATACCTTTTTTGCCGTCAAGCATTATATTGTTTATAAGCTTGGTTACGACCTTGCTATTATAAATAGGATCAGGCAGGACATCTCTTTTGGGCGTATGTCCTTTTCTTGGCACTTTACTTCCCTCCTTTGATGGATAATAGGGACTAATCGTCCCGCTTCGTCAGCTTCCCGAGGTACTCGGAACCCGCAGGTCCTCGTCAGTGCGTCAGTACTTGTAATATATAAATAAAAAAGTATTTATCTATTCAACATACCTGACACTCTTCTGCTCAAGACCCCTTCGGCCGATCTTACTTCTTCGCCGACTTGGGCCTCTTCGCACCGTACTTGGAACGGGCCTGCATCCTGTTTGCAACGCCTGCTGTATCAAGAGTGCCNCTGATGATATGATATCTGACACCTGGCAGATCCTTGACCCTGCCGCCTCTTATGAGCACAACGCTGTGTTCTTGCAGATTATGGCCTATTCCGGGAATATATGCACTGACCTCGATACCGTTCGTCAGACGAACCCTGGCAACCTTTCTCAGTGCTGAGTTGGGCTTTTTGGGTGTTATCGTCCTGACTACAGTGCAGACCCCTCTTTTCTGAGGAGATTTGGTCACAACCGGCTTCTTTTTCAGTGAGTTGTAACCTCTTTGCAGTGCCGGAGCTGCTGATTTGTACTTAACAGTCTCCCTGCCCTTTCTGACCATCTGATTGAATGTTGGCAACCTTACACCTCCTCTCGCAGTATACATGCAGCGGAGGCACCTACTTCGATGCCTACCGCTTTACCAAGCTGTTTCATCGTATCTACATATTCTATCTGGATCCCGTTGGTCTCACACAATTCCCTGAGATTGCCGGTAATCTTCTCGTCGGCATCTCTCGCAATGAATACCAGGCTTGCATTGCCGTTAGCCACTGCTTTCAAAGACTGTTTGATCCCTACGGTTTTATTGCTGTTTTTCAACATTTCCAGCACTTTCTAAGCACCTGTCCCCTCTGTATCCTTTTTTCGATCTTACGGTTGAAAGACCGGTAAATCGGACAAAACGGGCATAAAACCCCCTGAATTCGCACTGAAATATTTTATCACCGCTATTGAGTGTTGTCAAGAATAACGTATTCAGACAGGGGGAACACCTCCACAGGATCAGGTTTTTGATCTGTAAAGATGTATCCCCCCTGATGTCATTCACTGACAGTACTGATACTTATATCTTTGTACCTGCTCATTCCGGTACCTGCCGGGATAAGCTTTCCTATTATCACGTTCTCCTTGAGTCCCACCAGCGGATCCACCTTGCCCTTTATTGCTGCTTCTGTCAGCACCCTGGTGGTTTCCTGGAAGGAAGCCGCAGACAGGAACGATTCCGTGGCAAGGGATGCCTTGGTGATGCCCAGCAGTGCGCGTTTGCCTGTCGCAGGCCTGAGTCCCTCGGCGACGACTCTTGCATTCTCCGCTTCGAAATCGAACATGTCTACAAGTCCACCAGGCAGCATGTTCGTATCGCCAGCATCGTCGACCTTGACCTTCCTGAGCATCTGTCTGATTATGACCTCTATATGCTTGTCGTTGATGTCAACACCCTGAAGCCTGTAAACTCTCTGGACCTCCTGCAGCAAATACTGCTGTACGCCGTTTACACCCTTGATCTTCAGTATATCATGCGGGTTTACGGATCCTTCCGTGATCTCGTCACCAGCTTCGACCACATCTCCGTCAGAGACTTTGATCCTTGAACCGTAAGTGATCTGATACGTCTTGGATTCTCCATCCTCTGACGTGACGATTACTTCTCTCTTTTTCTTGACATCATTTATCTTGACAGTACCCTTTATCTCGGAGATAACAGCGAGACCTTTCGGCTTTCTGGCCTCGAACAGCTCCTCGACACGTGGAAGACCCTGCGTGATGTCATCGCCGGCTACACCGCCTGTGTGGAACGTTCTCATGGTGAGCTGCGTGCCCGGTTCCCCGATGGACTGAGCAGCGATTATGCCGACCGCTTCACCGACATTGACATCCTCACCCGTCGCCAGGTTGGCACCGTAGCATTTTGAGCATACGCCGTACTCAGAATGGCATGTCAGAACGGACCTGATCTTTACCTTCCTTATCCCGGCCTTCAGGATGTTGCCTGCATCCTGGTCGTCGATCCTCGCACCGGCTTCCACTATGACTTCACCGGTTTCAGGATGGAGTATATCATCAGTGGTGTACCTTCCGATGATCCTTTCGGCGAGGCCTTCTATGACCTCTGTACCGTCCATGATGTCAGATACCTCTATTCCCTTTCTGGTACCGCAGTCCACTTCTCTTACGATAACATCCTGGCTCACGTCTACGAGACGACGAGTCAGATAGCCTGAGTCAGCGGTCCTGATAGCCGTATCAGCAAGACCCTTTCTTCCGCCGTGTGAAGACAGGAAGTATTCAAGAACGCTCAGACCTTCACGGAAATTGGCCTTGATCGGTATCTCAAGAGTCTTACCCTGCGTATCTGCCATAAGGCCTCTCATACCCGACAACTGCTTGATCTGACTGATACTTCCGCGAGCGCCGGATTTGGTCATCATGTATATGGGATTGAAGCGATCCAGCGAATCCATGAGAGCCTTCGTGAGCTCTTCACCGGTCTCGGTCCACGCCTGTATAACTGAAGCATATCTTTCGTCTTCGGAGATCAGACCCCTCTTGTACATCTTTGTGATGTTCTCGATCCTGGCTTCAGTTTCGTCGATGAATTTCTTCTTTACATCGGGGATTACCATATCTGATACACTGATCGTGATGGCACCCTTGGTTGAATAGCTGAAGCCCAACTCCTTCATCTTGTCCAGCACCATGGCTGTTTTGGTTGTTCCATGCACCTTTATGCACCTGTCAATGATTTGCCCCAGTTCTTTCTTCGTGACTAACTGGTTTATCTCAAGGTCGAAGCAATGCTCGGGATCGCTCCTGTCTACGAAACCAAGGTCCTGAGGGATCGCTTCGTTGAATATGAGCTTGCCGACGGTTGCATCAATGACCTTCGAAGCCGGCTTGCCGTCGATCTCTCTGGTCATCCTCACCTTTATTTTTGCATGGAGACCTACATAACCCTCATCGTAAGCCATAATGGCCTCGTCCAGTGAAGAGAACACTTTCCCTTCACCTTTCTCGCCTTCCTTCTCCATGGTCAGGTAATAGCACCCGAGTACCATGTCCTGTGTCGGGACTGTGATAGGTCTTCCGTCCTTGGGAGCCAGCAGATTGTTTGCTGACAGCATGAGGAACCTGGCTTCAGCCTGAGCCTCAGCCGACAGAGGTACATGCACTGCCATCTGGTCGCCGTCGAAGTCGGCATTATATGCTGTACAGACCAGCGGATGGAGTTTTATGGCTCTACCTTCTACGAGCACCGGCTCAAAAGCCTGTATACCCAGCCTGTGGAGCGTCGGAGCACGGTTGAGCAATACGGGATGTTCCTTGATCACTTCTTCCAATACGTCCCATACCTCCGGTTTAACCCTCTCCACCATTCTCTTCGCACTCTTGATGTTATGTGCCAGGCCGTCATTGACGAGCTTTTTCATGACAAAGGGCTTAAACAGCTCCAGGGCCATTTCCTTGGGCAGACCGCACTGGTATATTTTCAGTTCCGGACCTACGACGATAACGGAACGGCCGGAATAGTCAACACGCTTGCCAAGCAGGTTCTGGCGGAAGCGTCCCTGTTTGCCCTTGAGCATATCTGACAGGGATTTCAGAGGTCTGTTGCCCGGACCTGTGACAGGACGCCCTCTCCTGCCGTTGTCTATGAGTGCATCGACAGCTTCCTGCAGCATCCTCTTTTCGTTCCTTACGATTATGTCCGGAGCTCCCAGGTCCAGCAGTCTCTTCAGACGGTTGTTCCTGTTGATGACACGCCTGTACAGATCGTTCAGGTCGGATGTCGCGAACCTGCCGCCGTCCAGCTGCACCATCGGACGAAGCTCCGGCGGGATAACCGGTATCACGTCCAGTATCATCCACTCAGGCCTGTTTCCTGAAAGTCTGAAGGACTCGACCACTTCAAGACGCTTTATGGTCCTTATCCTTTTCTGACCCGTAGCATCTTCAAGCTCTTCTCTCAGTTCCTTCGAGAGCTTATCCAGGTCGATCTCCATAAGCAGTTCCTTTACTGCTTCAGCGCCCATCCCGGCTTTGAATGTATANCCGAATGTATCGATACTGTCCCGGTATTCCTTCTCTGTCAGGATCTGCTTTTTGGAAAGCGGCGTCTGAGCAGGATCTATGACCACATATGCTGCGAAGTACAGTATTTTCTCCAGAGCCCTCGGAGACATATCCAGTATCAATCCCATCCTGCTGGGGATGCCCTTGAAATACCAGATGTGGGAAACGGGGGCTGCCAGTTCGATATGCCCCATACGCTCTCTTCTCACCTTCGAACGGGTGACTTCGACTCCGCACCTGTCACATACTATACCTTTGTATCTGATCCTNTTATATTTACCGCAATGACATTCCCAGTCCTTCTGGGGTCCGAATATCCTTTCGCAGAAGAGACCGTCCCTCTCCGGTTTCAACGTCCTGTAGTTGATCGTTTCCGGCTTTTTCACTTCGCCCCTCGACCATTCTCTGATTTTTTCCGGAGAAGCCAAACCTATTCTTATAGCATCAAAATTGTTCATTTCAAACATGTTCGAATCTCCCTCCTAAAACTCCTCATCGTCCAGGTTATCAACGAATTCCTCTTCTTCAGAGAATATGTCGTCTCCGAGCGAATCATCGAGATCTTCGGTGGTATTGGTGATGTCCCCGATATCAAAATCATCGATGCTTATCTCTTCTTCGATAAGGTCGTTGCTGAGCTCGTCAAGCTCACTGTCAGGCACCTCATCTTCGCGCCCNTCCATGTTCACATTGAGGTCTTCAGGGTCATCCTCTGTGGATTCGCTTATAGCGATCTCTTCGCGTTCCTCTGAGTAGACCTTCACATCCAGCGCAAGGCTCTGTAATTCCTTGATCAGCACCTTAAACGATTCGGGTATTCCCGGTTCAGGCACATTCTCGCCCTTGACGATGGATTCATAGGTCTTCACCCTGCCTACGACGTCGTCTGATTTGACAGTGAGGATCTCCTGCAGTGTATACGCGGCGCCATAGGCCTCAAGAGCCCACACTTCCATCTCTCCGAACCGCTGGCCGCCAAACTGTGCTTTACCGCCGAGCGGCTGCTGGGTGACNAGGGAGTAAGGTCCGGTGGAACGGGCATGTATCTTGTCATCGACCAGATGTGCCAGCTTGAGCATATACATGTACCCGACAGATACACGGCTTTCAAAAGGCTCTCCTGTCCTTCCGTCGTACAGTATCGTTTTTCCGTCTTCCTCCAGACCAGCTTTTTTCAGTGTGTCTATGATATCCTGCTCTGTAGCACCGTCAAAGACAGGGGTAGCTATCTTCCAGCCCAGCGCCTTTGCCGCATAGCCCAGATGCACCTCCAGTACCTGGCCTATATTCATACGCGACGGTACTCCGAGAGGATTGAGTACTATCTCCAGCGGAGTGCCATCCGGCAGGTACGGCATATCTTCCTCAGGGAGTATCCTGGAAATAACACCCTTGTTGCCGTGTCTGCCGGCCATCTTGTCTCCGACTGAAATCTTTCTTTTCTGTGCTATATAAACTCTGACGAGCTGATTCACACCAGGCGGCAGTTCGTCGCCATTTTCTCTCGAGAAAACTTTCACGTCGACTACGATACCGGATTCGCCGTGAGGCACTCTCAGCGATGTGTCTCTGACTTCTCTCGCTTTTTCACCGAATATGGCCCTGAGCAGTCTTTCTTCAGCCGTCAGTTCTGTTTCTCCCTTCGGAGTGACTTTGCCGACCAGTATATCCCCTGCCCTGACCTCGGCACCTATCCTTATGATACCCCTGTCATCAAGGTCCTTGAGTGATTCCTCGCTGACGTTGGGTATGTCCCGGGTGATCTCTTCAGGTCCGAGCTTGGTATCTCTTGCCTCAGACTCATATTCTTCTATATGGATCGATGTGAATACATCATCCTTGACAAGCTTCTCACTTATAAGGATAGCGTCTTCGTAGTTGTAACCTTCCCATGACATGAAGCCCACCAGCACATTCTTGCCCAAGGCGATCTCGCCCAGGTCAGTGGAAGGACCATCAGCGATAACGTCTCCTTCTGCTACTTTGTCGCCTTTTTTCACTATGGGCCTCTGGTTGATACAGGTCCCCTGATTCGACCTGACATATTTCAGAAGCTTGTATACATCCTTCTGTCCATTTCTTCTGCGGATAACGATCTCACTGGCGGTAACCTTATCTACAGTACCTGCAGCACGGGCAAGAACGACCACGCCTGAATCTCTCGCAGCCTTGTATTCTATACCCGTCCCGATGATGGGAGCTTCAGTCCTGATAAGAGGCACAGCCTGTCTCTGCATGTTCGATCCCATCAGCGCTCTGTTGGCATCGTCATTCTCGAGGAACGGGATCATTGCCGTAGCAACTGAAACCAGCTGTTTGGGAGACACGTCCATGTAATCGACGCGCTCTCTCTCAACCTCGATTATGTCATCTTTATATCTGCAGAGCACCTTCCTGTCCCTGAACCTGCCGTCCTTATCGAGCACTTCGTTGGCCTGTGCAATAATAAATCTGTCTTCCTCATCTGCCGTGAGATAATGGATCTCATTGGTCACTATCCCCGAAGCCTTGTCGATCTTTCTGTACGGTGCTTCGATAAATCCGTATTCATTGATCCTGGCATATGTGCTCAGTGAACCGATCAATCCTATGTTGGGACCTTCAGGTGTCTCTATCGGACACATGCGGCCATAGTGGGAATGATGAACGTCACGCACTTCGAAGCCGGCCCTTTCCCTGCTGAGTCCTCCCGGTCCAAGTGCGCTGAGCCTTCTTTTATGTGTCAGTTCAGCCAGCGGATTCGTCTGGTCCATGAACTGGGACAGCTGGCTNCTGCCGAAGAATTCCTTGATGGCTGCAGCTACCGGCCTTATATTTATCAGCGCCTGGGGAGTGACGATGTCGATGTCCTGTATGGTCATCCTTTCCTTTACGACCCTCTCCATCCTGGCAAGACCGATCCTGAACTGATTCTGCAGGAGCTCACCCACACAGCGCAGTCTTCTGTTGCCGAGATGATCTATATCATCATCCTCACCCACTTCATAGCTCAGATTGATGAGGTAATTGACNGATGCTATTATATCTTCCTCCGTGATATGTTTTGGAACGAGCAGATCCGCGTTTTCCCTGATCGCCTGTTTGAGTTCCTTTTTGCCCTGATACTCATCCATGAGCTCTTTGAGTACGCTGAATCTTACTTTTTCCGAAATACCGGTATCAGTAACGTCAAAATCGACAAACGCCCTGAGATCTACAGTCCCGTTACCAATTACCCTTACCTTTTTCCCTTCAACATTGAGGTAAACGGAATTGATGCCTGAATTCTGTATGATTTCAGCCTTATCCCTGTCGATGTATTCGTCCTCTTCGGCAAGTATCTCACCGGTGACCGGGCTCACGATCCTCTCAGCGGATCTGTGACCGGCTATTCTCGAAGCCAGCGACAGCTTCTTGTTGAATTTGAATCTTCCGAATTTCGCAAGATCATATCTTTTCGGCTCGAAAAACAGGCTCCTGATCAGTGACGTAGCACTTTCGACTGTAGGCGGTTCACCGGGTCTGAGCCTCTTATATATTTCAATGAGGCCTTCGTCCTGGGTTTTTGCACTGTCCTTCTGTATGGTGGCCATGACTCTTTCGTCATCGCCGAGCAGCTCGGTTATCTGCGCGTCAGTCCCATAACCCATTGCACGAACAAGGACTGTGATGGGCAGCTTCCTCGTTCTGTCGACCCTCACATACATTACATCATTTGAATCTGTCTCATATTCGAGCCATGCACCTCGGTTCGGTATGATAGTTGCTGAAAACAGCGGTTTTCCGGTTTTATCAAGCTTTTTGGAATAGTAAAGACCGGGTGATCTTACCAACTGACTCACAACGACCCTTTCAGCACCATTGATAACAAAGGTACCGTTTTCAGTCATCAGCGGGAAATCACCCATGAATATTTCCTGTTCCTTGACCTCTCCGGTTTCCTTGTTGATAAGACGGACCTTGACTTTCAACGGGGCTGAATATGTAGTATCCCTTTCCTTACACTCTTCAACACTGTACTTGGGATTGTCGGTCTCCAGCCTGTAGTCCGGGAATTCAAGCACCAGATTCCCGGTATAGTCCTGAATGGGAGAAATGTCTCTGAACACCTCGCGAAGGCCTTCTTCCAGAAACCACTTGTACGAGTTCTTCTGCACTTCAATGAGATTCGGCATATCCAGGACTTCTTCGATCCTGGAATAGCTCATTCTGGTAGTCCGGCCCAGTTTTACGGGATGCACCATCAATAATCACCTCATAATATTATGACTTGTTAAAAAGAGCAACGTTACATGAAAGGCTTGCATTCATGCAATTCAACCGGATCACCGACTTCATCAGTGCGATACGCCGGTGTATTCAAGCCTTTATATTCTATTTCTATAAAAGCTTTTCGGGGTAATTTCGCACAGCAATCCGACAGAGAAATCTGAACTGCATGTGTATCGACTCATATATACGACTAATATATATGAATGTGGCAGGATTTCGATTTCATTCGTCAAATTGCCTAAAACCATTAAATAATTATTAACAGTTCTTGTGTATTTTATTCCCCTGTGTTATAATCAATTTACAGTTGAATCCGGTCTTATCCTGAAAAAGCACACAAGTATCAGATTATAACGCATTTTATAATTCTAGCATACAGCATAATACTTGTCAACGAGATTTCGTGCTGTTTTTTTATTGTCTTTTCCACCGCATTTGTTGGTGCTTTCCACTGCTTTTGGGGCTGTCTCATTGCCTTCACCGGCCTTCGCATCGCATTTGTCAGCCTTCGCATCGCATTTGTCAGCCTTTGCATCGCATTTACCAGGTCTTCCGCTGCTTTTGTCAGCTTTACCACCGCCTTTTTCGGATTTTACCACCGTCTTTTCCGGCTCTCCCACCGATTTTATCAGCCCTTTCTCAGTGTTTATGGCTTCCCGAGCGTATCCACCGCCTATTGACTCATTTAGCAATCTATCCGCTGCCTTTGTCGGTTTTCCACCGCCTTAGCCGCTTTCACACCACCTTTTTTAGTTTCTCTCCACCTTTTTCTGCTTCTCCACCGCCAAAATTCATTTATCCAGCGTTTTTTGTACCGTTTTTGGATTATTGGGCGCGGAAATGGACCGAAATGATGATTTTAACGAGTTTTGGTTGACATAATCCGGCATTTCTTAAAATTATCCGCCCAGAAATCGAAAAACGGTACACCCGGCTGCCCAGAAATCAAAAAACGGTACAAAAAACGGCGAAAAAGTTGAAGTTCACATTTA
>JGI24711J26586_10000188_pt1 | contig 46049 bp, 39 predicted proteins | sample BioPla3DNA1_FD_26586 | JGI IMG/M metagenome (IMG submission 26586)
AAAATGCTTCCTAATGAGTCAATTGTAATATAATGTTTATGGTCACAATATTGATTTTTCAAGGTTCAGAAGTAATTTATAAACTGCGAAGTTTGAGTTATTAATATTATAAATCAACTGTCATTATCATCATTGTGTTCGTCAACGTAACCCGATAATGGGTTACTTTCTACGGCTGTTTTAATCTGCTGGTTGTCTACATGGGTATATATCTCCGTAGTTGCAATGCTCTCATGACCCAATATCTCCTGCAAAGCTCTTATATCAACCTTTCCATGCTTATACATAAGAGTTGCAGCCGTATGTCTTAGCTTATGTGCCGAATACCTTTCAGGGTCAAGTCCTGCCGCCTTTATATATTTTTTTACTATATACTGTACAGTTTTGTTGCTTATCCTCTGTTTTCTCTCACTTAAAAAAAGTGCATTCTTATCCTTTACACCTTCCACCGGTCTTACTCTCATATATGCCTCAATAGCCTTTTTGCATGCTATGTTAAGGTAGATTGTCCTTTCTTTGTCACCCTTACCCACAACAGTCAAGATATCGTTTTTGATTTTATTTATATTGATACTTACAAGCTCAGAAAGTCTTAGACCACAGTTTAAAAACAGTGTAATAATTGCAAAATTTCTTTCTCTGTGCTCTCCGTCAATTGCCCCCAGCAATCTTTTGCTTTCCTCAATATTAAGATACATTGGTAGTCTTTTCATTATCTTAGGTGATTCCAGCTCAGCGGCAGGATTTTGTTCTAAAAGCTTTGCTTTGTTAGTAATATAGTTGAAAAACGACTTAATACTTGCAACTTTTCTTGCCCTTGAACTTGAATTATTATCTCTTTCACGGCTTAAAAAAGACATAAAAGAATAAAGGTCACTCAATGTTATTTTTTTAGCATATCTATGTCTATATCTCTAATTTCAATTTTCTCAAAATCTTTATCATTTTCCTCCAATCCATTATGCACTTTCATGAACCGAAAAAATAGTCTTAAATCATAATAGTATTCATGAACTGTATTTTTTGATTTGCCTTTAATAGTCTCCATATAGCTTAAAAAATCCTTAATTACAAAAGGTGCCTCATCGAAATATGCTTCAGCCATTTTTACATCTCCTCACATCAATAATACTATAGACGAAACCCTCTGGGTTTTTGTTCTCAAATAATGCATAGGTTATTTTTTTTGAATGTAATGACTAAAACAACTTCAACATAGAATTATAAAAGAGAAGGAATAAAATAGGTACCAGGTTAGGGGTTGTTTGAATTGTTAGGTGAGTTTAAAAACATTTTTAAAGTGGCCAGTATATATATGGCCACTATAATAGGTGCAGGGTTCGCATCGGGACAGGAAATCATGCAGTTTTTCAGTAGTTACTACGAAGGAGGATTTTTTGGCATAATTTTAGCTGGAGTTTTATTTTCAATAATCGGATATGTGGTACTGGATAAAGTTTATAGTGAACGTATACGAAATTATGAGGAGTTTTTATTTCCGACTGTAGGATGGTATCTAGGCTGGGTGATGGAGATTCTAGTAACTCTATTCATGATATCTGTGTTTTGTATTATGATAGCTGGTGCAGGTGAAATTGTTTCGAATAAACTATGTATTTCTAATCAAGTTGCTGTATTTATTGTTGCATTATCATGTGCAATGGTGTTTTTTACAGAAATAAAAGGTATTATTAACATTAGCAGCATTGTAACGCCTATATTGATTATTGGTATTTTGGGTTTTGGTTTATATATAATATTTAGCAAAGAGATGGCTGTATTTAGTTTGTTTGCAAGTGCATCTAAAATTACTGATAACTGGTTCTTTTCCTCTTTGCTATATGTAAGCTATAACAGCATTACATCCATTGTAGTTATGTGTAGTCTTTTACCCTATCTAGAAAGTAGAAAATCAGCGATTTTAGGGGGGGTTTTTGGTGGCTTGATGCTATGTCTTATGGCTATTGTAATAAATTTTGCAATATATCTTTTTTATCCTAATATAGCAACCGAGGCTCTTCCTATAATGGGAATGGTGGATAAATATAGTTCGTTTTTAGGAGGAGTATATAGTGTAATATTATTGCTTGCGATGTTTGTTTCGGCATTAACTGCAGGATTTGGTTTTGTTGAAAGAATTAGTAGTAAGGTGAATATAAGTAAAAAGATTATAATATTAGTTATATGTGCACTATCAATACCCCTTTCTAGTGTCGGATTTTCAGGTCTGATAGCTACAATTTATCCTGTTTTTGGATATATGGGTATGTTTATGGTCTTTATAATTTTGATTCAATTTTTTACTCGAGCTCCTTCATATTTTAACAGGTGGGGGAAATAGTTAAGGTTTTATGGAAATACTACAAGGTGCATTTTGTTTTTTGCATTTTTTATATGCCTTCAAATACTAGATATATTACATGGCTTCTAATACTACATAGATTGCAGCTGATGTATCAATATGTTAAAATAAATTTATGGTGATTTTAAAAAATAATTAGTCAATGGGTGCTTTAAAAAACTGATTTTATTGGGTGTAATTATATATATTGACTAACGAATATTTTTGAAAGACCTAAGTACAAATGATTAAATTTGGAGTGAACAAAAGTGAAGGTAACAGAAAATGATATTGGTCAAGAAGGGTTAGGCAACGGAGGGAAGATTATTGTATTTATATTCCTTTTACTTATAATTGCAGGCACTGCTACAGTTGCTTATTTAAAAAGTCAAGATGTAGATTTAAAAAGTATTAGCCTAAAGGACGTTATAGACAGAAGTTTTATTAAGAGAAATACAAAATACCAATTAAGTACAGCTGAATTTGATTACGATGCAAATTTGAATGTTGATTTTGGGACTCATAAAGGTTATATTGTTAAGTGTTCACGGGACAATTTAATTTATCTTGACTCAAATGCTAATGAACAGTGGACTTATCCATTGTCCCTTAATAACCCTGTGCTGAAAACATCGGGATCATATCTTTTGGTGGCAGACTATGGAGCAAAAAGTATTTTAACTTTTAGTGGAAAAGAAATGCGATGGGAAAAGGAACTAGATAATAATATTACTAATGCAGATATAAATTCAAAGGGTTATGTGACCGTTGTACATGGAGAGGAAAGAAGTAGAGGGGCAGTGTCGGTATATAACCGACAGGGTATGAATTGCTTTACAATAGGAAAGGCAGAGAATTTTATACTGTCTTCAAAGGTTTCGTCAAAAGCAAAATCTGCCATCATAAACAGTGTAGATACGTCGGGAATAAGCGTGAATACATTGTTGGAATTTACTGATTTAAACGGTAAGATGTTAGATAACAAAATAATTAAAGAAAATACCGTGTTTCCTTCTATATGGTTTATGGAAAACGATAGTTTACTTGTTGTGGGGGATTCGATGTTCATGATTTTGGACAAGGATTTCAATGAAAAATTACATCAGAGTGTAAAAGGGAAAATATTCAGCTCTTGTATTAGCGACGGGAAGTATGCAGTAGTAGCTGCAAATCCGGAAGAAACGACAGGGATATTTGAAAGCGGTTCATCAAGAATATGGGTTTACGATACAGAGGGACAAAAGATATCTGAGTATAACCTTAAGGGGGAAGTGAGAAATATTAACTCCTACGATGATATTATCGCTGTTAACTCGGGAAATAAGCTTCGTTTTATCGATCTAGGCGGAGAATTGCTTGCAGAGTATAGTTCAAGCGAAGATATAAAGGAAGTTTTTTTTATAAGCAGACGTGAGGTATTGGCTATTTGTAAAGATAAGTTTTTAGTTATTAAGATGAAATAAAGGGAGGTCATTATGAATTGGAGTGATTTATTAGTAGTTGCAATTATTGTCTTTTTTGGCTTCATTGGTATTAAAAATGGATTTGTTTTTTCTGTTTTTAAGCTTGTTTCATTCTTTGTTGCATCAGCATTATCCGTTAAGTTTTATCCTTTGCTCTCAAATATCATCGATAAGACATCCATATTTACCAATATTAAGTCAGGAATATTGAAAAATTTATTGCTTCAGAAGGATGCTCAGGCTGGTATTGTGAATAATGGTGCTCAAGCAGCAGCTGGTTCGGTAGTGGATGGTCTTAAGATACCGAATTTTTTAAAGGAAGCGATAAAGGGGCAGTTGGCAAAAGAGAATATAGTAGGACTTTTGGACTTGTCAGCCATTATGGATAAGATAAGTGATGTGTTGACCCATGTTGTTATTGATATACTTAGTTTGCTGCTATTATACATAGCAATAAGAATAGGGTTAATATTCTTAAGGTTTATTTTACAGGGTATTGCCAAATTACCTGTATTTAAACAGATGGATAAGATTGGTGGTTTTGCATTTGGAGCTATTGAAGGACTATTAACGGTCTATATAATATTTGCCTTCTTAATGTTGTTTGTTTCAGCACCGGTATTTAAAGGTTTTTTTGAAGCTGTTGAGACTTCGGCTATTGCAAAATTTTTCTATCAAAACAATTTGATAATGGATTGGATGTTTTCTAAAGGTAAAATAATCTAAAATACATTAATGAAATTTGTTTTTATATTATAATTAATTAATGTATTGTGCTTTTTTATTAAAACACTGGACATTATAACCTCAATAGTAGTAAAATTAATTTGAAAAAGTAATAGCCGGGCTGACCCGGCTATTATTATAAGCACAACTTTGATTGTTCTTATTATTAGTTATTTAAGAAATTTATGCAATATTAGTATATATATAACGAAATTGAAAGCGAGGAGAGAATTATGAGAAGTGATATAGTGAAGAAGGGCATTGAGAAGACCCCTCATAGAGCACTTTTTAAAGCAATGGGTTATACTGATGAAGAGATAAGAAGACCTTTAATAGGTGTAGTAAATTCAAAAAGTGAGATAGTTCCTGGACATATACATCTAGATACGATAACAGAAGCTGTTAAAGCAGGTATAAGGATGGCTGGAGGTACTCCCGTTGAGTTTGGTGCAATAGGAGTATGTGATGGTATTGCCATGGGGCATGTAGGCATGAAATATTCCTTAGCAACAAGAGAACTTATAGCTGATTCCTGTGAAGCAATGGGTTTAGCTCATAGCTTTGACGGTATGGTATTCATACCTAATTGTGACAAGATAGTTCCGGGAATGCTTATGGCAGCTGCAAGGATAAATGTTCCTTCTGTTGTTGTTAGTGGTGGTGCAATGCTTTCGCTAAAGAGAAACGGAGTTCATTTGGATTTGAACAGTACTTTTGAGGCTGTGGGAGCATATAAAGCTGGCAAAATGACCGAAGAAGAGGTATATGAGTATGAGGATTATTCTTGTCCAGGATGTGGTTCTTGTTCCGGTATGTTTACTGCAAATTCTATGAACTGTTTGACAGAAGTTTTAGGAATGGGCTTGCCGGGTAATGGTACTATACCAGCAGTATATGCTGAACGTATAAGACTAGCTAAAACAGCGGGAATGAGGGTAATGGAGCTTGTGGAAAAGGATATAAAGCCATCGGATATTTTAACGCCTAAGGCTTTTGAAAATGCTTTAACTGTTGATATGGCATTAGGATGTTCAACCAATTCAATTCTTCACCTTCCTGCTATTGCTAATGAGGCAGGTGTTGAAATAAACCTTGATATAGTAAACGAAATAAGTGGTAGAGTTCCGAATCTTTGTAAGCTTGCACCTGCTGGACACCATCACATCCAAGATTTATATGCCGCAGGAGGAGTTCAGGCTGTAATGAAGGAACTTTCTAAAAAGGAATTATTGAATCTTGATTTGATTACGGTTACAGGTAAAACTGTAGGGGAAAATATAAGCAAGGCAAAAGTTATTGACAATGATGTTATAAGAGATATAGAAAATCCCTATAGCACTACAGGAGGTATTGCAGTATTAAGAGGTAACTTGGCTCCCGATGGTGCGGTTGTGAAGCGTTCTGCCGTTGCTCAGGAGATGCTTGTTCATAAAGGACCTGCAAGGGTATTCGATTCAGAAGAAGAGGTTATAGATGCAATATATAATGGCAGAATACAAAAGGGAGATGTTGTTATTATAAGGTATGAAGGTCCTAAGGGTGGACCGGGTATGAGGGAAATGCTTTCGCCTACTTCTGCTATAGCGGGGATGGGACTAGACAAGGATGTTGCATTAATAACTGATGGACGTTTTTCTGGAGCTACAAGAGGAGCCTCCATTGGACATGTTTCACCAGAAGCTATGGAGGGTGGAAACATAGCCTTAGTAAAAGAGGGAGATATTATTAACATTGACATACCAAAAGGTAAACTTGTAATGGAAGTTTCTGACGAAGAACTTATGCAAAGGAAAAAAGAGTGGGTAGCTCCTAAACCTAAGATAACGAAAGGATATCTTGGAAGATATGCGAAGCTTGTTACTTCTGCAAGTACAGGGGCAGTTTTAAAGGGAAATTAGGGAGGTGGAACAAATGAAAATTACTGGTGCACAAATTTTGGTGGAATGTCTTAAAGAGCAAGGTGTAGACACTATTTTTGGATTTCCCGGTGGTGCTGTTTTGAATATATATGACGCTTTGTATAAGGCTAAGGATGATATAAAACATATTCTGACATCCCACGAACAGGGAGCCTCTCATGCTGCTGATGGCTATGCTAGAGCTACCGGTAAAGTAGGAGTTTGTATCGCAACATCTGGGCCTGGAGCCACAAATCTTGTTACAGGGATAGCTACAGCTTATATGGATTCAGTACCTATGGTCGCCATTACGGGTCAAGTAGCTACCTCACTACTAGGAAAAGATTCTTTTCAGGAAGTTGATATAACAGGTATTACAATACCTATAACTAAGCACAACTATATTGTGAAGGATGTAAATAAACTCGCGGATATTATTAGAGAAGCTTTCGTTATAGCTAAAGAAGGTCGTCCTGGGCCTGTATTAATTGATATTTGTAAGGATGTAACAGCAGCAGTAACGGAATATGTGCCTAAAAAGCCTAAGGAACCGAAGGAGAAAAGTTTAGGGGTTACCGTTGATGAAATAGATGTGGCGGCGGACATCATTAATAAGGCTAAAAGGCCCATAATTCTTTCGGGCGGAGGTGTATCCATAGCAGGTGCAAACGAGGAAGTTTTAGAGCTTGCGAATAAAGCATTAATACCTGTAACAACTACGTTAATGGGAATGGGAACCTTTCCCGGAACCCATGAGCTGTTTACCGGTATGGTTGGAATGCATGGTACCAAAACTACTAATATGGCAGTGTCAGAGGCTGATCTCTTTATAGCTATCGGAGCAAGATTTAGTGATAGGGTTATTAGTGATGTTAGGAAATTTGCTCCAGAAGCTAAAATAATGCATATTGATATAGATCCTGCTGAAATTGGGAAAAATATAGTTGTAAATTATCCTCTTGTAGGGAATATTAAGAAGATACTAAAGCTTTTAAATGGCAAAATTGAAAAAGTGGAAAAATCCGATTGGAAAAACAAAATTGATAAATGGAAGAAAATGTATCCGTTAAAGTTTCCGAAGGACAATGTATTGAGACCTAATTATATATTGGAAAGATTATACCAACTCACAAAAGGTGATGCAATAATCACAACAGAAGTAGGTCAACATCAAATATGGGCGGCACAATTTTATAAGTACAAGTCACCTAGACAGTTCCTATCGTCGGGTGGATTAGGTACTATGGGATACGGTCTCGGTGCTTGCATAGGAGCACAAATTGGTAGACGGGACAAAAAAGTTATAAATATTGCAGGTGACGGTAGCTTTAGAATGAATTGTAATGAGATAGCTACAGCAGTGGAGTATAAACTTCCTATAATTATAGCAATATTTAATAACCATGTGCTAGGAATGGTAAGACAGTGGCAAAATCTTTTTTATGACAGCAGGTATTCTGCAACAACCATTGATAGGGGCACAAATTTCGTTGCACTCGCTGAAGCTTATGGTGCAATTGGCATAGATGTTAAAACACCAGAAGAAGTAGACGGTGCTTTAAAAAAAGCCCTAGCTTCAAAGGATACGCCTGTAGTTATTAATTTTGAAATAGACAGAGATGACAAGGTTTTTCCAATAGTTCCTCCAGGGGCAGCTATAAGTGATTTGATTGAAGAATAAAACTTTGGGGCATTAAGCCCCCTCGTTTTATGTTATTAAGCATTAGGAAGATAAACACAGAAATATTTACTAAACACCTTGACTTTTATAGATAAATGTGTTAAATTAGTGGTTGTTTCTTTCTGTAAGTTTTTTTTTTATGTCGAAATAATATTTTTGATATATACGTTATGTATGTGGAGGTGTGAAAGATGAGAGTAAAAATTACATTAGCATGTAGCGAATGCAAGCAAAGAAATTATGACTCAATGAAGAACAAGAAGAATGATCCCGATAGACTCGAAATGAGAAAATACTGTAGATTTTGCCGCAAGCATACTGGTCATAAGGAAACAAAATAGTTTTTTATGATTCGTAATAAGGCTAAAAATACGAAAATGGAGATGTGTTTATATGGCTGAAGAGGTGAAAAGCTCAAAACTTGCTACTACTAGCAATAAATTCAGCAAGTTTTTTAAGGACATTATTAGTGAACTTAAAAAGGTTGTGTGGCCTACTCGTGTTCAAGTTGTGAAGAATACGATAACAGTTTTAATTGCTTGTTTTATAATAGGAGCAATTATATGGTTAGCTGACGCTGGTTTTGGACAATTAAGAAATTTGGTGTTCAAAATATAATGAGTAGACAGCTTAAGAGGTATGCGATCTTACTTAAAGGAGGGCTAGTGGCTTTATGCAAGTAGATGATACACCGGAAGGTGCAAAATGGTATGTTGTTCATACTTATTCCGGGTATGAAAACAAAGTTAAGGCTAACCTTGAAAAAATCGTTGAAAACAGGAGCATGCAAGAGTATATATTGGACATAGTTGTTCCAATGGAAGAGCAGATTGAAATTAAAGATGGGAAGAAAAAGGCGACTCTTAAAAAAGTATTCCCGGGTTATGTTCTTGTTAAGATGATAATGACTGACGAGTCATGGTATGTAGTCAGAAATACTAGAGGTGTGACTGGATTTGTTGGACCTGGATCAAAGCCTGTTCCTTTATCTGATGAAGAAGTTAGGGTAATGGGTGTTGAGGAATTTATGCCTGTTCTTGACTATGAAGTTGGTGATAATGTAAGAGTTGCTACCGGTCCTTTGGAAAGCTTCATAGGAATAGTCGAGGAGATAAACTACGAAAAGAAAAAAGTTAGAGTTTCCGTATCCATGTTTGGTAGAGAAACTCCAGTTGAATTGGAACTATTCCAGATTCAGAAGATATAAATAATAGAGATTACTTTTATACGTATTTCTATTTGTTATATATACTATGTTTCTTTAAAAAGTAGCTTAGAGACTTTTTAGAAGGGTTTTAGAAAATAAGAGGTATAAGACTCTCTTGAGGAGATATAGTTCCTCTTATGTCGTAGTTAATGCTGCGATATATGTCAAGTAAAAGGTGTAGAGACCGCTCTTGATATGTATTAAGGGTGGGTTTTTACGAGTAAATTTGGGAGGTGGATATTATGGCTAAGAAAATTGCTGGCTATGTAAAACTTCAAATTCCTGCGGGGAAGGCAACTCCGGCTCCACCGGTTGGACCAGCTTTAGGACAACATGGCGTAAACATAATGGGATTTTGTAAAGAATTTAACGAAAAGACTGCAAAGGATGCAGGGTTAATTATTCCTGTTGTTATTACAGTATATGCGGACAGGTCTTTTTCATTCATTACAAAAACACCGCCGGCTTCAGTTTTATTGAAGAAGGCATGTAAAATAGAAAGCGGTTCCGGTAAACCTAACAGAGACAAGGTTGCAAAGATTTCAAAAGATGAAGTCAGAAAAATCGCAGAATTAAAGATGCCAGACTTAAATGCTGCATCAGTCGAGGCGGCTATGAGCATGATAGCAGGAACTGCTAGAAGTATGGGAATAGTTGTTGAAGGCTAAACAAAAAAAAAACAACGAAAGACTACTTCGTTATTGTGTGACAAATTTTAAGTCATTTCAAAGAGTAAAGTGGGAGGGAACTTAAGGTTTCCGAAATTATTTCGACTCTTTCGAACGAAGTGAAAGAGTCAAAAACGGAGGGGCTAGATGTCCCGCAGGTTTTATTACCACAAAGGAGATGAAAATCATGAAAAGAGGTAAAAAATATCAAGACAGTGCTAAGCTTGTTGATAAATTGAAGTTGTATGATCCGTCAGAAGCATTAGAACTGGCTCAAAAAACTGCTAAAGCAAAGTTTGATGAGACTGTTGAAGCACATATCAGACTTGGGGTTGACTCAAGACATGCTGATCAGCAGGTTAGGGGTGCTGTTGTACTTCCTCACGGAACAGGTAAAAAAGTACGTGTATTGGTTTTCGCTAAAGGCGAGAAGGCAAAGGAAGCTGAACAGGGCGGAGCAGATTATGTTGGTGCAGAAGATATGGTTACAAAAATACAAAACGAAAACTGGTTTGAATTTGATGTAGTTGTTGCGACTCCTGATATGATGGGCGTAGTTGGTAGACTTGGTAAAGTGCTTGGACCAAAAGGACTTATGCCAAATCCAAAAGCAGGTACTGTTACGATGGACGTAGAAAAAGCTATTGCAGATATCAAAGCAGGTAAAATAGAGTACAGATTAGATAAGACAAACATTATTCACTGTCCTATCGGAAAAGCATCTTTTGGTGCAGAGAAGCTTCTTGACAACTTCCAAACATTGTTAGGAGCTATAATAAAGGCAAAACCAACTGCTGCAAAAGGTCAATACCTAAAGAGTGTTGTTGTATCATCAACAATGGGACCTGGTATTAAGGTTAATCCACAAAAAGTAACCGAGTAGGATTGGTTTGGAAATATGTTGTAACAGTTTTATTTAAAAAAAGGTCTTTACAAATTATAAATAATGTTATAATATAACCTTTGTAAATTAAATATCGAATTGCCATAGACAGTAGGTTACTTGATAAAGCAAGTAGTAATTGATTTTTGTATAATCTGCCTACCGAGGTGAGTTATAACTTTGACAGTTACCCCTCTATGTTTGTGTGCATTTGAGGGGTTTTTTATATTCATTATGTATTATTAAGATTTAAGGAGGTGGACTTAAAAGTGCCAAGTGAAAAGATTCTTGCAAAAAAGAAGAATATAGTTAGTGAGTTATCCGAAAAAATCAAAAACGCAAAAACTATAGTTTTTGCTGATTATAGAGGACTCACAGTTGAACAGGATACAGAGCTTAGAAACGCTTTGAGAAAAGCTGGAGTTGATTATGGTGTTGTAAAAAATACTTTAACTAAACTTGCAGCAGACGAAAACGGACTAAGTGAGCTCGCACCTCATTTTAATGGACCTACATCTATGGCAATCAGTAACGATGATGTTGTAGCTCCTGCGAAGATTTTAGCTGAATACTCTAAAAAGTATGAAAAACTTCAAATTAAAGCTGGTGTTGTTGAAGGTAAGATTTTCGACGAGAGTTCAATTAAAGCATTAGCAGCATTGCCACCAAAAGAGGAAATGCTTGCAAAAGCTTTGGGCAGCATGAAAGCTCCAATTACTGGTTTCGTAAATGTATTAAATGGAAACATAAGAGGTTTGGTAGTAGCTTTGAATGCTATTGCTGAAAAACAGGCAAATGCTTAAGGGATAGACAAAAGATCTTTTCCACAAATATTAAAAAATAAAATTTATTAACGGAGGTATATAAAAATGGCTAGTGAAAAAGTTACAAAATTAATTGAAGAGGTAAAAGCATTTACAGTATTAGAATTATCAGAATTGGTAAAAGCTTTAGAAGAAGAATTTGGTGTATCTGCAGCAGCTCCAGTAGCAGTAGCAGCAGCTCCAGCAGCTGGCGGAGCTGCAGCAGCAGAAGAAAAAACTGAGTTTGATGTAGTATTGAAAGATGCAGGAGCAGAGAAGATTAAAGTTATCAAAGTTGTTAGAGAAGTAACTGGTCTTGGATTGAAGGAAGCAAAAGATCTAGTTGACGGAGCTCCTAAGACAATAAAAGAAAATGTAGCAAAAGCTGATGCAGATGCTATGGTAGCTAAATTCAAAGAAGTTGGTGCAACTGTAGAAGTTAAGTAATTTAGTCTAACAAATTTATAGGATGTTTGTTTCCAATTTATTTTAGGACTTTTAATTAGTAAATTTCTGACTATAAAAGGCTCCTCGCTGAGGGGTCTTTTTAGTATATCTAATAAAACAATTAAAGATGATTAAGAAATATTACATGAGAAAAATGTAAAATTATAGCATAAATGTAAAGTATATTACTTGTGTTGACAAGTTGAAACTTATATGTTAGAATTATAAACTGCGTTATAATTTCAGTCCGAAGTACCAAAATTTGCTTAGAAAAATAGATGTTTTTTACAATGTTTTTATTAATAGTTATTTAATTGTAGCATAATTGAATAAACGAGACAATATTTGTTAATAATAAATTAATGTTCAAGCTGTTTTTTATATATGGATTAGTATATGTACAAAACAAAAAAATATACTAGTCTTGTAGTAGGATTATATTATAATACATATCACAACGAAAGCTTCAATTGATTTTAGCATTAATGGGTTTTATGTTAAGAAAGTAATGTTAAACAATATTGACAAAATATTCAATACCACAGAGCTTTAAAAGGCTTTGTGTTAATTTATAAATTTAGTAAAAGGACGGTTTTAATTTATTGTTTTTTATTTATGTTAAGTAAGATACATAATTTCCTTTAAAGTCGTGAGAGCTTTTTTAGCACTAAGTTCTTGTGATTTTATCTCTTTCAATAGAAAGAGAAGTAATAAAGGGCTGTATGTATTGAATAATTTTTTGTGCGTAAAAAGCACCGTTGCAAAAGTCTAATATTATGAGGTGATTTTTGATGGTACATCCCGTGCGATTGGGAAGAAACGTAAGAATGAGTTATTCTAAGATTGACGAAGTCATTGATATGCCAAATCTTATTGAAATCCAGAGAAATTCCTACATTCAATTTCTTGAGGATGGATTAAGAGAAGTATTTAGAGATGTTTCGCCTATCACTGACTATACCGGAAATTTGATTCTAGATTTTGTAGATTATTCTATTGACGACAATCCAAAATACACTGTTGAAGAGTGTAAGGAAAGAGATGCGACTTATTCTGCTCCATTAAAGGGAAAAGTGCGTCTGATTAATAAGGAGACTGGAGAAGTCAAGGAACAGGAAATATTTATGGGCGATTTTCCTCTCATGACTGAAAATGGTACATTTATAATCAACGGAGCGGAGAGGGTTATAGTAAGCCAATTGGTAAGGTCACCAGGAATCTACTATTCTATGAAATTCGATAAAACAGGAAAGCAGTTGTATTCAAATACTGTTATTCCAAACAGAGGTGCATGGCTTGAGTATGAAACAGACTCAAATGATGTTATATCTGTAAGAATTGATAGAACTAGGAAGCTTCCAATTACAGTTTTAATTAGAGCATTAGGATATGGCACTGACCTTGAAATAACTGAGCTGTTAGGCGAGGATGAAAGAATTATTGCGACAGTACAGAAAGATAGTGCGAAGACAGAAGACGAGGGTTTACTTGAAATTTACAAAAGATTGAGACCGGGTGAGCCACCTACTGTTGAAAGTGCACGAACTCTTTTATCTAGCTTGTTTTTTGATCCGAAGAGATATGATTTAGCTAAATTCGGTAGGTTTAAATTTAATAAAAAGCTTTCTATTGCTTCTAGAATTAGTGGCTTTGTTTCTGCTGAAAATATAGTTGATCCCCAAACTGGAGAAGTATTAGTAGCCGAGGGAGAGAAAATAAGTAGGGAGCTTGCGGAAACAATTCAGAATTCTGGAATTAATTCTGTATATCTAAGTATTGAAGGCAAAAAGGTTAAGGTTTTAGGAAATGATATGGTTGACCTTTCGAGCTATGTGGATTTTGATCCTAAAGAAATAGGTTTTAACGAAAGAGTCAAGCTCAGTGTGCTAAAAACTATTCTTGAAGAAAATAAAGATAGTGATGTTGAAGAACTTAAGAAAGTCATAAAAGAAAAGATAGATGAATTGATTCCGAAGTATATAACCGTTGAAGATATTCTTGCTTCAATTAACTATATAATCACCTTAAGTTATGGAGTTGGTCAAGTTGACGATATAGACCATTTGGGAAACAGAAGACTTCGATCAGTGGGAGAACTTTTGCAAAACCAATTTAGAATAGGTCTTGCAAGAATGGAGAGGGTAGTAAGAGAAAGAATGACCATTCAGGATATTGACATAGTTACTCCTCAAGCTCTTATAAATATTAGACCAGTAGTTGCTGCGATAAAAGAGTTTTTTGGAAGTAGCCAGTTGTCTCAGTTTATGGATCAAACCAACCCTCTTGCAGAGCTTACACATAAAAGAAGATTGAGTGCATTAGGACCGGGAGGACTTAGCAGAGAAAGAGCGGGCTTCGAAGTCCGTGACGTTCACCACTCTCACTATGGACGTATGTGTCCAATAGAGACCCCTGAAGGACCGAATATAGGTCTTATAGGTTCTTTGAGTACTTTTGCTAGGGTTAATGAGTATGGTTTTATTGAAGCACCTTATAGAAAGGTAGATAAGGAAACCATAAAAGTAACAGACGAGATAGTATATCTTACTGCTGACGAAGAGGATGACTATATCATAGCTCAGGCAAATGAACCTCTTGATGAGGAAGGAAGATTTCTTGATAAAAAGGTAATATGTAGATTAAGAGAAGAATTCCTTGAGGTTGAACCTACAAAAGTGGACTTTATGGACGTTTCGCCAAAGCAGATTGTATCTGTAGCTACATCTATGATTCCGTTTCTTGAAAATGATGATGCCAATCGTGCACTTATGGGTGCGAACATGCAACGTCAGGCTGTTCCGCTTATTAGAACAGATTCACCTATAGTAGGAACCGGAATAGAGTATAAGGCAGCAAGGGATTCAGGAGTTTGTGTATTGGCAAAGAACTCCGGTGTAGTGGAAAAAGTAGCAGCTAATGAAATTGTTATAAGGACTAAAGAAGGAAAAAGAGATATATATAAATTATTGAAATACTTGAGATCTAATCAGGGAACTTGTATTAATCAGAAACCTATTGTCAAAAAAGGTGAGGAAGTTGAAAAAGGCGATGTAATCGCTGACGGACCATCTACGGACAAAGGTGAAATAGCTTTAGGAAGAAACGTTCTCATCGGTTTTATGACTTGGGAGGGTTACAACTACGAGGATGCTATTTTGATAAGTGAGAAGCTCGTTAAAGAAGACGTATTTACATCTATACACATAGAAGAATATGAAGCAGAATCAAGAGATACAAAATTAGGACCAGAAGAAATAACAAGAGAAATTCCTAATGTCAGTGAAGATTCTCTTAAAGACTTAGATGAGAGAGGAATTATCAGAATTGGTGCTGAAGTAAGATCAGGCGATATTCTCGTGGGAAAAGTAACACCAAAGGGAGAGACAGAGTTGACAGCTGAAGAAAGATTGTTAAGGGCAATCTTCGGTGAAAAGGCGAGAGAAGTTAGAGATACTTCCCTTCGTGTTCCCCATGGTGAATCGGGTATAATTGTAGATGTAAAAGTGTTTACAAGAGAAAATGGAGATGAACTCTCACCAGGAGTAAATCAACTTGTTAGAGTATATATAGCACAGAAAAGAAAAATATCTGTTGGAGATAAGATGGCAGGAAGACACGGAAATAAGGGGGTTATTTCAAGAATACTTCCAGAAGAGGATATGCCTTTCCTTCCGGATGGTACGCCGCTTCAAATAGTACTTAACCCACTTGGCGTTCCTTCTCGTATGAATATAGGTCAGGTATTGGAGGTCCATCTTGGTTTTGCTGCAAAGGCTCTTGGATGGAAAATTGCCACTCCGGTTTTCGACGGAGCAACAGAACAGGATATAATGGATACGCTAATAAAAGCTGGAATATCTGAAGACGGTAAGTCGGTTTTATATGACGGAAGAACGGGATTACCTTTTGAAAACAGGGTAACGGTAGGGTACATGTATATATTGAAACTTGCCCACCTTGTTGATGATAAAATACACGCTCGTTCAACCGGACCATATTCCCTTGTTACTCAACAGCCACTTGGAGGTAAGGCACAGTTTGGTGGACAGAGGTTTGGAGAGATGGAAGTTTGGGCTCTTGAAGCTTACGGTGCTGCCTACACACTTCAGGAAATACTTACAGTTAAGTCGGATGACGTTGTAGGTAGGGTAAAGACCTATGAAGCTATTGTTAAGGGCGAGAATGTTCCAGAACCCGGAATACCGGAATCATTCAAGGTTTTGATAAAAGAATTGCAGAGTTTGTGTCTTGATGTTAAGGTTTACTCTGAAGAACAGGAAGAGATTGCTATTAAGGAATCTGTTGAAGATGACCTTGAAGAACTTAATGTAAATATTGAAGGACGTGAAGATGAGAATCCTGTAAAGGAATTTGAGGAAGTTGCTGAAGACACCTTGCAGGATGATTTAGACGTAGATGATTTTGAGTTATCAGACATAAGTGATGTGGTTCACGAGGAGAATCTTGATGAGAGCACTCTTGATGAAGACCTCTTTGTTGATGAAGATTTGAGCGAAGATTTCGAAGATGATGATGAATTTTAACGAAGGGAGAAATGGCCGTGTTTGAACTTAATAATTTTGATTCAATGAAAATTGGTTTATCTTCTCCAGAGAAGATTAGGGAATGGTCTAAAGGTGAAGTGAAAAAGCCAGAGACAATAAATTATAGGACATTAAAGCCAGAAAGAGACGGACTTTTTTGTGAGAGAATATTTGGTCCCCAGAAAGACTGGGAGTGTCATTGCGGTAAATATAAGAGGATAAGATATAAGGGTATTGTTTGTGACCGATGTGGAGTTGAAGTAACTCGGTCGAAAGTTAGAAGAGAAAGAATGGGGCACATTGAACTTGCTGCCCCAGTATCCCATATATGGTATTTTAAAGGTATTCCTAGTAGAATGGGTTTACTTTTGGATATGTCACCGAGGGCACTTGAAAAGGTTTTATATTTTGCATCTTATGTTGTAATTGATCCAGGTCAAACTCCACTTTCAAAAAAACAGATTCTGTCTGAGAAAGAATATAGAGATAGCGTTGAAAAGTTTGGACATAATTTTAAAGCAGGAATGGGTGCAGAAGCAATAAGAGAGCTTCTTGCTGAAATTGACCTTGAAGCACAATCAAGGGAGTTAAGAGCAGATCTTTCTGATAGTACAGGACAAAAAAGAGTAAGGACAATTAAAAGGCTAGAAGTTGTTGAGGCATTCAAACAATCTTCCAATAGCCCAGAATGGATGATTTTAGATGTTATACCAGTAATTCCACCAGAATTAAGACCGATGGTACAGTTAGACGGTGGTAGGTTTGCGACTTCAGACCTGAATGACTTATATAGAAGAGTTATCAATAGAAATAACAGGCTCAAGAGGCTATTAGATCTGGGTGCTCCTGATATTATTGTAAGAAATGAAAAGAGAATGCTCCAAGAAGCTGTTGATGCTTTGATAGACAACGGAAGAAGAGGAAGACCGGTAACTGGTCCTGGAAACAGACCGTTAAAATCTCTTTCAGATATGCTTAAAGGTAAACAAGGACGCTTTAGACAGAACCTTCTTGGTAAACGTGTTGACTATTCCGGACGTTCTGTTATTGTTGTAGGACCGGAGCTTAAAATATATCAATGTGGATTACCTAAAGAGATGGCTCTGGAATTGTTCAAACCTTTCGTTATGAAGAAACTTGTAAATGATGGGCTTGCTCACAATATTAAGAGTGCTAAGAGAATGGTTGAAAGGGTAAAAACTGAAGTTTGGGATGTATTAGAGGAAGTTATAAAAGAACATCCAGTACTTCTGAACCGTGCACCAACTCTTCATAGACTTGGTATTCAAGCTTTTGAACCTGTATTAGTAGAGGGGAGAGCACTTAAGCTTCATCCATTGGTTTGTACAGCATATAACGCTGACTTTGACGGAGACCAAATGGCTGTTCACGTGCCATTATCAGCCGAGGCACAAGCTGAGGCTAGGTTCTTAATGCTTTCTGCAAATAACCTTTTAAAGCCACAGGATGGAAAACCAGTTGCGGTTCCAACTCAGGACATGGTTTTAGGAAGTTATTATATGACCATAGTTAAAGAGGGAGCAAAAGGTGAAGGCAAGGTATTCGTAAGTATTAATGAAGCTGTTATGGCCTATGAATGTGGAGATATAACGCTCCATACAAAAATAAAAGTGAGAATGAAGAAAAACCTTGACGGAGAAGAAATATCAAAACTTATTGAGACTACTGTAGGTAGATTGTTGTTTAACGAAGATATTCCACAGGATCTTGGATTTGTGGATAGAACAGATCCTGATAAGATATGTGATTTAGAAATAGATTTCTTAGTAGGAAAAAGTGAACTTAGAAAAATAATTGAAAGAAGTATAAGAGTTCATGGTATAACTGAAACTGCAAAATTACTTGATTCAATTAAGGCAAAGGGTTTTGAGTATTCAACAAAAGGTGCTATAACAATAGGGGTATCCGATATGGTTATTCCTGAAGTTAAGGCAAAGTATATCAAAGAAACTGAAGATAAGATTGAGAATATCTTAAAGCAATATAAGAGGGGTCTTATATCCGATGAAGAAAGGTACAACTCCGTTATCGCATGTTGGAATGAGGCTTCTGAAATAATTACACAGGCACTTATAAGCAACCTTGACAGATTTAATCCTGTATACATGATGTCACAGTCAGGAGCAAGGGGTAACATAAACCAAATAAAACAGCTTGCTGGTATGAGGGGACTTATGGCCGATACATCTGGTAAGACCATTGAGGTTCCAATAAAGGCTAATTTCCGTGAAGGACTGAATGTTATGGAGTTCTTTATATCAACTCACGGTGCGAGAAAAGGGCTTGCGGATACAGCTTTAAGAACAGCTGACTCTGGATATTTGACAAGACGTCTTGTTGACGTCAGTCAGGATGTAATTGTCAGAGAAAACGATTGTGGAACAAGAAAAGGCATAGAAATTGGAGATGTTAAGGATGGTAATGAAGTAATAGAAAGGCTTGAAGAAAGATTAATCGGAAGATATCCCGCAGGTAACATTATACATCCTGAAACTGGCGAAATATTGGTACCTGCAGATAGAATGATAACTGAAAAAGATGCTACCGAAATTGTAAAGAGTGGTATGAAAAAAGTTAAGATAAGATCAGTATTGACTTGTCATTCCGAATACGGAGTTTGTGCTAAGTGTTATGGTGCCAATCTTGCAACAGGTGAAGAATGTAATGTAGGTGAAGCTGTTGGTATCATAGCAGCACAATCTATAGGTGAGCCTGGAACCCAGCTTACAATGAGAACATTCCATACCGGTGGTGTTGCAGGTGATGACATAACCCAAGGTTTGCCTCGTGTTGAGGAACTTTTTGAAGCAAGAAAGCCTAAGGGGCTGGCAATTATTTCTGAAATAAACGGTACTGTCAAGCTAGTCGAATCAAAGAAAAAGAGAGAAGTTGTTATCACAACTAATGAGGGTGAATCAAAGAATTACCTAATACCTTACGGTTCTAGAATTAAAGTAATGGATGGAGATCTTGTGGAAGCTGGTGACGAGCTTACGGAAGGTTCTGTAAACCCTCATGACATATTAAAGATCAAAGGTATAAACGGCGTTCAGGCATATTTGCTTCATGAAGTGCAAAGAGTTTATAGACTTCAGGGTGTTGATATCAACGATAAGCACATTGAGGTTATTGTAAGGCAAATGTTAAGGAAGGTTAAGATAGATGATTGTGGTGATACGAACCTTTTACCTGGTGGACTTGTAGATGTATTCGATTTCGAAGAAGAGAATGCGAAAGCAGTAGCAGAAGGCAAGAGACCTGCAGAAGGCAAGCGTGCATTATTAGGAATAACAAAGGCATCTCTTGCTACCGAATCCTTCCTGTCGGCGGCATCTTTCCAAGAGACAACAAGGGTGTTAACCGAAGCAGCTATAAAAGGAAAGATAGATCCGTTAGTAGGTCTTAAGGAGAATGTTATCATAGGTAAGCTTATTCCGGCAGGAACTGGTATGAGTAGGTATAAGGATATAAGTATTAGTACAGTGACTGAATGATAAATGAATTCTTATTCTTTTAATAAAATCTCGTACAGTTAAAAGTACGAGATTTTATTACATGTCCTTTTATCTTTTTTTCTATATCTCTTGACAAAATAAGAACTTCGGTGATAAAATATTGCAGTATGTAAAATTGTGAATTTTGTATTTATCACAAATAAATGCTTATAATAGTTAATTGTATAGTTTTACTAAGAATTTAGTTTTTATCAAGGTCTGATTAGAATAATAAAATAGGTTATTTTATCGTATTTATTGCATTACTTAAATTCTCGTTATTCGAAGTAAGAGCTTGATAATAATCGTTCCTTACTGGTAAGGAGGGAAAGAGTTGGTTGAAAGCTTAAGAGAAGGAAATAAGGTAGTAGGTATTAAGCAGACAATTAAGGCAATTGAAAAAGGCTCAGTTAAGATTGTTTATATTGCAAAAGATGCAGATGAGCGAGTAGTGGGTAAGGTTGTTGAGTTGTGTAAAAAAGGCAATATTCTACTCAAATATGTAGATACAATGAAGTTTTTAGGTAAGGCTTGCAATATAGATGTTGGAGCTGCAGTAGCATGTATACTTGAATAACACGACATACTTAAAGCAAATGTCCAAAAATCAATGGGGCCAAAAGTCTCTAAGATTTTTTATATTACATATTACGTAAAAGGAGGTGAAAAAAATGCCAACGTTTAACCAGTTAGTTAGAAAAGGGAGACATACTATTGAAAAGTATTCAGATTCTCCTGCACTGCAAAAAGGATTTAATTCTTTGCGGAAAAAGTCTACCAATCTAAACTGCCCTCAAAAGAGAGGAGTATGTACCGTAGTTAAGACAACAACACCTAAAAAGCCTAACTCAGCATTGAGAAAGGTTGCAAGGGTACGTTTAACTAATGGTATTGAAGTATCTGCTTATATTCCAGGTATAGGCCACAATCTTCAGGAACATAGTGTTGTTCTTATAAGAGGAGGAAGGGTTAAAGATTTACCAGGGGTTAGATACCATATTGTTCGTGGAACACTTGATACTGCAGGTGTTGCAAAGAGAATGCAGGGAAGATCCAAATATGGTGCAAAGAAACCAAAAGCAGGTGCAGCAAGCAAGTAAGATCATATGACGTGCTTTGCGCGATGTATGGTAAATAAAAAATTAGGTGCTTAGTACGTTGTTTTATATATACTATATTGGCAAGTACACAGCACTGACGACGGGCAGGTAAAATACCATGTCCGCGAGTACCGATGATATATATATATCATAAGAAGGAGGGAAGAAAGGTGCCAAGAAAAGGTTATATAGCAAAAAGAGATGTATTACCAGATCCTATTTATAATGATAAGGTTGTTACTAAACTTATCAATAATATAATGATAGATGGTAAAAAAGGTATTGCTCAAAGAATTTGTTACGAAGCTTTTGATATCATTAAAGAAAAAACTGGTAAAGATCCATTGGAAGTTTTCGAAGAGGCGTTGAATAACATTATGCCAGTTCTTGAAGTAAAGGCAAGAAGAGTTGGTGGTGCAACTTACCAAGTTCCTATGGAAGTTAGACCAGAGAGAAGACAAGCTTTAGGCTTAAGATGGTTGGTTAATTATTCAAGACAAAGAGGCGAGAGAACTATGAGAGAGAGACTTGCTGGTGAAATACTTGATGCGACTAACAATTTGGGCGGAGCTTTCAAAAAGAAGGAAGATACCCATAAAATGGCTGAAGCTAACAAAGCTTTTGCACATTATAGATGGTAATCTCCAATTTTATACATGTATAAAGTCATTGCTTATATAGCGTGATGTTTTGAAAGGAAGGTAGAAATGCCCAGGCAATTTAGTTTAGAAAACACTAGAAATATTGGAATTATGGCTCATATAGATGCAGGTAAGACAACAACCACTGAGCGTATTTTGTTTTATACTGGTAAAGTTCATAAAATCGGTGAGACCCATGAAGGTGCTGCGACTATGGACTGGATGGAGCAAGAGCAAGAAAGAGGTATAACAATTACGTCAGCTGCCACTACTGCCCAATGGAAAGGTAATAGAATAAATATTATAGATACGCCGGGCCACGTTGACTTCACAGTTGAAGTTGAGAGATCACTTCGTGTTCTTGATGGATCAGTTACTTTGTTCTGTGCTAAAGGTGGGGTTGAGCCACAATCAGAGACAGTTTGGAGACAAGCGGACAGATATCATGTTCCTCGTATGGCATATGTAAATAAGATGGATATAATGGGAGCAGATTTCTTCAACTGCATTAGAATGATGAAAGAAAGACTTCAGGCCAACGCTGTTCCACTTCAGCTTCCTATAGGTAAGGAAGAAAACTTTGCTGGAATTATTGACCTCGTAGAGAGGAAAGCATATTACTATATGGATAATCTTGGAAAAGATATTCAAGAGAAAGAAATTCCAGACGATATGAAGGAATTGGCTGAGGAATATAGAAACAATCTTATTGAGGCAGTTGCTGAACAAGATGAAGACCTTATGATGAAATACCTAGAGGGAGAAGAGCTCACTCTAGAAGAAATTAAAAGAGGTATTAGAAAAGCTACTATTAATGTTAGCATTATACCTGTTATGTGTGGTTCTTCATATAAAAACAAAGGCGTTCAAAAGCTTTTGGATGCTGTTATAGATTATATGCCTTCACCGCTTGATATACCAGCAATAAAGGGTATGTCCCTAGATGGTGAAGAAGAAGTTGAAAGAATAGCTGATGACAATGCTCCTTTCTCAGCATTGGCATTTAAGATAATGGCTGACCCATTTGTAGGTAAACTATGTTTTTTCAGAGTTTACTCAGGTAAATTAGAGTCTGGTTCCTATGTTTTAAATGCAACAAAAGGTAAAAGAGAGAGAATCGGTAGGATACTCCAGATGCATGCAAACCATAGAGAAGAAATCACTACAGTTTATTCAGGAGATATTGCTGCTGCGGTAGGACTTAAGGATACTGCCACTGGGGACACCTTATGTGATGATGCTAATCCTGTTATATTAGAGTCCATGGAGTTCCCAGAGCCAGTTATTTCAGTTGCTATTGAACCTAAGACAAAAGCTGGACAAGAAAAAATGGGAATAGCTTTAGCGAAACTTGCTGAAGAGGATCCAACTTTCAGAACGCATACTGATGTTGATACTGGGCAAACTATAATCGAAGGTATGGGTGAATTACACCTTGATATTATCGTTGACCGTTTGTTGAGGGAATTTAAAGTTGAAGCAAATGTTGGTAATCCTCAGGTTGCCTACAAAGAAACTATCAGAAAGGCTGTCAAATCAGAGGGTAAATTTGTTAGACAGTCAGGTGGTAGAGGTCAGTATGGTCACTGTTGGATTGAGTTAGAGCCAAGAGAGCCAGGAGAAGGTTATGAGTTTGTTAATAAAATCGTTGGTGGTGTAATTCCAAAAGAATACATCGGACCGATTGATTCAGGTATTCAAGAAGCTATGAACAATGGTGTTTTAGGCGGATATCCTGTTGTGGATATAAAGTGTACTCTTTATGATGGTTCTTATCATGAAGTTGACTCTTCGGAAATGGCGTTTAAAATAGCTGGATCCATGGCGTTTAAGGATGGTATGAAAAAAGCAGATCCTGTACTTCTTGAACCTATAATGAAAGTAAGTGTTACAGTTCCTGAAGAATATATGGGAGACGTAATGGGTGACTTAAACTCACGTAGAGGTAGAATAGAAGGTATGGAAGCACGCAATGGGGTTCAGGTTATAAATGCAAATGTTCCATTATCTGAAATGTTCGGATACGCAACAACTTTGCGTTCAAGGAGCCAAGGTAGAGGCGTATTTACAATGCAGATAAGTCATTTTGAAGAGGTTCCTAAAAATATTCAGGAAGCTGTTATAAGTGGAAGATCCGATAAATAATTCATTTTTTATTTATCCTATAGATCAGCATTAAACAGGGGATATGCAAGACCTGTATATCCCTTGTAAACAATAATTATATTTATTTAAAAATCAGTATTTCTACTGAAAAAGGAGGAGAATTAATAATGGCAAAGGCAAAATTTGAAAGAAGCAAACCCCACGTTAATATCGGAACAATAGGTCACGTTGACCATGGTAAGACTTCATTAACTGCAGCTATTACAAAAGTGTTGAGTTTTGTTGGAAGGGCTGATTTTTCTGCATATGACCAAATTGATAAAGCTCCAGAAGAGAAAGAGAGAGGTATTACAATCTCAACTTCTCACGTTGAATATGAAACTGATAACAGACACTATGCACACGTTGACTGCCCAGGTCACGCTGACTATGTTAAGAACATGATCACTGGTGCTGCTCAGATGGATGGTGCTATACTTGTTGTTTCAGCAGCTGATGGTCCTATGCCACAGACTAGAGAGCACATCCTTTTGGCTCGTCAGGTTGGCGTTCCATACATAGTTGTTTTCTTAAACAAATGTGATATGGTTGATGACGAAGAACTTCTTGAATTAGTTGAAATGGAACTTAGAGAATTATTAAATTCATACGAGTTCCCAGGTGATGATATTCCAATAGTTAGAGGTTCTGCTCTTGATGCACTTGAGTGCACAGCTACAACTACAGATGCTAAAGAGTACGCTCCAATCTTGGATTTAATGTCAAAAGTAGACGAGTATATACCAACTCCTGAAAGAGCAACTGACAAGCCATTCCTTATGCCTGTGGAAGATGTTTTCTCAATTACAGGTCGTGGAACTGTTGCTACAGGTAGGGTTGAAAGAGGTACAATAAAGGTTTCCGATGAAGTTGAAATCGTTGGTATGATGGAAGCACCTAGGAAATCTGTTGTAACAGGTATAGAAATGTTCAGAAAGCTTCTTGATTCAGCAGTTGCTGGTGATAATATCGGTGCTCTTCTAAGAGGTATACAAAGAGATGAAATTGAAAGAGGTCAAGTTCTTGCAAAACCTGGATCAATCAAACCTCACACTCATTTTGAAGCACAGGTTTACGTATTGACTAAAGAAGAAGGCGGAAGACATACTCCATTCTTTAACAATTACAGACCACAATTCTATTTCAGAACTACAGACGTTACAGGAGTTGTTGAACTTCCTGCAGGTACTGAAATGGTTATGCCTGGTGACCACATCACTATGACAATCAAATTGATCACTCCGATAGCTATGGACGAAGGATTAAAGTTCGCTATTCGTGAAGGTGGAAGAACTGTTGGTTCAGGTAACGTTAACAAAATTATTGAATAATAGCAAATAATATTAAGAGGGATTGGATATATTGTCCGATCCCTTTTTGTTGTTTAAAGAAATAATTAGTTTCTATTGATTTGAAAGGATAATTTTATCTCCGACAGTAGAAGATGTTTTTGCGATAGTACCTGCGGGAAGTTCTAGTACCGAATTTGCTTTTGATACTATTTTTGAAACTTTCCAGGGTCTAATACCTTCTATAATACTTACAATTTCCATATTTTCATTTAGAAATATTACGTCAAGGGGAAAACTCATAAAACACATATGGATAGAATTACAAGGGATAATATGAAGACCATCTCCTTGAGGTAGTTCCTTTGTAAACATAAGACCGATAAAACGTTTTAAAAAATTATCGGCTATGCTCAAGTTTACAGCGAGAATGGTGTTTTTTGAAATGTTTCTTGCTACCATAAAATCACAGCTCCTTGTAAACAAATAATAATATAGAATAAATGTCAAACTACTTTTTGTAAAGGCTATTTTTAGTGTCATTTGTGAATTTCAAAGTAACTAAGTAGTATTATACCTAATCAGACAAAATGTGTTTAAATACGTAAATAAGATTAGGGGGTTAGCAGAAATTAATAGCCAATTGCCATAAGAATTAGATTTACATTTTACATTTTGAAAGTATAGTATTATTATATCAGTTTATTTTGATTATTAAAACAAAGGGGAGGTGACATATTATTGGAAACACCAGACATAGTTATAATAAAAAGATGTCTTTCTGGGGATAAGGAAGTATTCTCTGAACTAGTTTCAAGATATAAGAAATTGATATATAATGTAATATATAATATTATTAATAATAAAGAAGAAGTATATGATATTGCACAGGAAGTGTTTATTAAAATATACAAATCACTTGATAAATACGATCCTACTTATAAGTTTTCGACTTGGTCTGTTAAGATCGCTACAAATTACTGTCTAGATGTTGTCAGAAAGAAAAAAATTGATACAATGCCTATTGATGATGCTATTGGTGTTTCTAGTGATATAGACACTCCCGAATCAAGTTATATAAAGCAAGAATTAAGTGAAAGAATTAATAATGAACTGATGAAATTACCTGAGAAATATAGGATTGTATTAATATTGTACCATAAAAATGGATTATCCTATGAAGAGATGACACAGGTGCTAAATGAGCCGATGAGTATAATTAAAAACAGGCTTTTTAGAGCCAGAAAAATGCTAAGAGAAAGGCTAGCGGAAGAAAGAAAGGAGGGAATTCTATGAACTGTAAGCAATCTTGTGATTATATGATGAAATATCTAGATAGTGAATTAAGCGATTCGGAGCATGCACAATTGATTCATCATATAAATAAGTGTGATAATTGCTGTGCTGAGTTTCAACAATACAACAGTATTAAAAAAGCACTTGAAGAAGATGAAGAAATAGAGCCTCCAGAGAACTTTGAAATAAAAGTCATGAACAAAATTAAAGCAATAGAGAATAGTGCAAAGTTAATAAAGGAAAAACGACTTGTTATTTTGTATTTTGTAGCTAGCATTATTTTTTCTTTGGGAATAATAATATGTTCCGTTTTCTTGAAAGACTATATTTTAGAGTTTATGAAATATGTAGGAGTTCCTACAGGCATTACTTATACTATATATGGTATACTTAGCAATATTGGATATATGCTAATGGTGTTAATTAGACTTATATATTGTTTTAATTCTATGTATAGTGAAACTTATTATGTGTTTTTAGGGCTATTTGTAATAGCTGCCATGTCGAAAATTTACGGTAATAATGAAGTTAAGTGCAAGAAGGATGAATCAGTAGATGTATTACAAAATGAATAATTAATAAAGGGCATTTATAAGATGATTTAAAAAGCAATATTAAATATTTGATTATAAAAAATACACAATTTTCTAAAAAGGTGAAAATGTGTATTTTTTTGATGTTAACAAATCGTAAGGATTTTATTTTAATGCAAGGTAAATTGGTCATTTGTTTTTAAAATGTAAAGTTATAAAGAAATAACCTAAAATTCATCCTTTATTCATCCTTTGAAAATAATACTTGAATATATGTTTTATTATCACTAATAATAATCACACGGAGGTGTTTCTATGGACGAGGATTTTTATGGACGAGAAAATAAAGTTTATGATAAAGATGATAATAAATCGCACTACGAATCAGATGGCAAAAGTGACGAGCGGGATTTTCATAAAGCTCATCTGAACAGTAATAATAGTCATGAAGGAACGCTTGTATCACACGAGAATGCAAAAACATATGTAATACTAGGTTGGGTAAGTGCGGCATTGACATTTTTTATTTCTCCATTGTTCGCAGTAGCAGGAATAGCCTTCGGTGTTTTACTAAATAGACAAATAAAAGGAAGCGGTAATACCTTAATAATAGCTAATGTTGCCTTAGGACTTATTAATTTGATATTGGGAGTAGTTTTTGTACTTTTGACTGAAAGGATGATCGGGTACTAGGGAGTAAATATATTTCTTGCTATATCTTCTAAACATTACTTTAGAAGATATAGTTATCTTTTTTGAAGTGTAAAAAAGTATCAACTTAATTTAAGAAGTGTTTAGATTGTTTCTATATATTTTGAAAAATACATTTTATATGGATTCATATGCTGAAAGAAACTAAGTTTATAGCCTGCTAATAAAGATTCTTTAACTACATTTGCTTGTGATAATTATTTCGCAAAATATAATAATGGCTATCTGGAGGTGGTAAGATGATTATGAATTCAAAGAAGATAAAGCTTGTTGTTATTTGTGTGATTACTATGTATATGGCAGCTTGTAGCTCAAGTTACAAAGAAGAAGTATCTAGAAATCAAAAGATTAATAAAGAGATATATCTAGAAAATAAAAATCTAGAAGGTTTGAGTGTTGATCAGATAATCGAAATTTTAAAAAATTACTCTAAAGAAACCGATGTTGAACCTAAAAACGCACGTTTTGATAAAGAAAAGTGGAGTATTGAGCCAGAGAAAAATGGAAAGAAAGTAAATATTGATAAAACCATTGATTTGATTATGCATTCTTCTGCAGGAGAAAAGTTAACACCTATTGTTGAAGATGTAAAGCCAGACATAACTTCTGACACCCTAAGAAAAAATATGACTGAAATAGGAAGCTTTTCGACTAAAGTATTGGATGATCAAAACTCAAGAGTTAAAAATCTAAAACTTGCTGGTGATTATATTGATGATATACAAATTTTGCCTCAAGAGGAGTTTTCCTTCAATGGAACACTAGGAAAAAGAACGAAAGAAAAAGGATATAAGAAAGCTCCTATTATCATAAATACGAAGAAAGGTCCCAAAAAAAGCTATGGAGTAGGTGGTGGAATATGTCAGATATCTTCAACACTATATAATGCTGCATTAGAAGCTGGATTAGATATTACAGAGAGGCATCCCCATTCAAAAGATGTAGGATATATTAAAAAAGGTCAAGACGCAACTGTAGTTTACGGAGGTGCTGATTTGAAATTTATTAATAACCGTGATAACCCTATAATTATAAAGGTAACTGTAACAAATGAAGAAGTAGTAGTAAAACTGTTTGAAGTAAAAGATAGAGGATTACTTTAGTATTTCAATTAATTGGTCAATATGTAGTTTTTGACTAATAAACTAAAATTAATTTGGAAAATTTATTGACTAGTTACTAAAAAAACCATTACAAGCGTTGTAATAGTAATACTTTTAAAAATAAAGTTACAAATTATAAAATTTAAGTTGCTTACATGACATTATTTGATATAATTCTGAATAGGGAATTAAAATCGAGGAGGCAAATTACGATATGACAAAGAAGGAAATAACAGTTAACAATGTATCCGGCTTAGAGTCAAAACCAGCTGCACTCTTTATTCAGAAGGCATCAAATTTTAAGTCTAATATATGGGTTGAAAAAGGGGAACGAAAGGCAAATGCAAAGAGCTTATTAGGTTTACTTTCATTAGGTGTAGGTAACGGAAATAAGATAACAATAATTGCTGAAGGAGAAGACGAAAATCAGGCAATCAGCGAATTAGAAAGCTATCTAGCAACTGATTTGGGGGAATAAAGCATTGTGCGTGGATATATGGATAAAATAGTGCTTGAAGGATTGCCGATATCAGGTGGAATAGGTATTGGAAGACTTATATGTATTAAAGAAATAAGCTATGACGTCAATACCCAATTGATTGATGAAGCAGAGGTTGAAAACCAGATAACTGACCTTGAGGTAGCTATTTGCAAGACTTTTATTGAAATATATGATTTGAAGGACGGATTTAAGGGTCTACTAAGTGAAGAGGAAAATAGAATTTTCGAATTCTACAGCGAAATCTTAGATGACAGTTATTTCTTTGAAGAAATAAAAAATACTATAAGAAACAAAAAGTATCATGCAGATAACGCAATATATACATGTATCCAAAAATATATAGATTGTATACAAGATAGTGATAACGAATATGTAAAGAATCGCATTTTTGATTTAAATGACGTGCGAAAAAGACTTATTAAGAATGTGTACGGCCATAGTGAAGTGAATTATGAAGAAATAAACTCTTCACATATAGTGGCCGTAAAAGAGTTAAATCCGATAATTGCAGGGGTGTTAAGCAAGAAGGAAGTAAGAGGTGTTGTTGCACAGGAGGGGGCAGGATATTTTACTCATGCTTCAATAATTCTTAAAAGTGTTGGTATACCTACCCTTGGAAATATAAATTTCAAAGAAACTATACAACATCAAGACAAAGATACGATAATAGATTGTAACAACGGCGTCATGATAATAAACCCAGATAATAGTCAGATTTTTACCTATAGTGAGAAGCTTAGGAGAAAAATAAATATTAAAGACATTGACAATTTTGAACCTGCTATTACAGTGGATGGTCACAAAATCTTCCTCTATGCAAGCATAAGTAGTCTTAAGGAATTTAATATCGCTAAAAGAATAAATTTTGACGGTATTGGGCTTGTAAGAACAGAGTCTATATTTATAGACTATAATAAAGTACCCGATGAAAAGAGACAATTTGCTATATACTCAAAGATGGCCAGAGCGATGAAAAACCGGATATTAGTTATAAGAACAGTGGATATAGGTGCAGATAAGGTACCGGGTTCACTTGATTTTTATAAAGCCCACTCTGAACGTACTGTAAGGGGTATTAGAAGATCTCTTCAGCATAAGAAGGAATTGACCCTTCAAATGAGAACAATAATACAGGCTAATGCCTTTGGTAATATAGGTATTACTTTCCCTATGGTGAATAATGCAGACGAAATAAGAGAGGTCAAGGAAATAATAAAAGGGATAGAAAATGAGATAAAAGCAGAAAATAATGAGAGAAACTGCCAAATAGAGATTGGGGCATTTATCGAAACTATTTCTGCAGTTGAGGATATTGAAAATATAATCAAAGAAGTTGACTTTATAAATATAGGAACTAACGATTTGCTACATCAGTTTTGCGGTCTGAATAGAAAATGTTCCACTGTATTAAAGGATAATTATCTTGATCCTGAATTCATTAAAATAATTAAAACCTGTGTTGATTGTGCAAAGGAAAATGGTAAGCGTGTAATTTTGTGCGGTGAAATGGTATCTGATCCTGTGTCCATTATTGTGTTGATAGGTTTAGGTGTAAAGGATTTAAGTATTACATTAGGAGCTTTTTGCGATATATATGAGATAATTAGGAAGACAAATTGTGAAGAAGCAGCAAAAATAACTGAAAAGGCAGTCAGTAGTAAAAGTATAGAAGAAGTGAAAAAAATGTTGTCTGATTGCTTAAGGTCTTAAACATAAACCGTTTATTATAAAGATTTGGAATGGATTTTTGGTGATTATTTATGTTTGATATACAAGAAGAACTTAAAAAACTGCCCGACAAGCCAGGCGTGTATATTATGAAAGACAGCAATGGGGAAATAATATATATAGGAAAAGCAGTTGTGCTTAAAAATAGAGTGCGACAGTATTTTCACTCATTATCAAATCAAACACCAAAGGTTCAGGCAATGGTACCTAAAATAAAGGAATTCGAATACATAGTTACAGACACCGAATTAGAGGCTTTAATATTAGAATGCAATCTGATAAAAAAATATAGACCTAAGTTTAATATAATGCTTAAGGATGACAAAAGTTATCCCTACATTAAAGTTACGATGAATGAAGAATTTCCAAGAATATTGATGACAAGGAAAGTGGAAAAGGATGGAGCAAAATATTTTGGACCTTATACAAGTGGGTTTGCAGTAAAGGAGACAATAGCACTTATAAAAAAGCTTTTTCCCATAAAGTCTTGCAATAAGGTATTTACTAAAGATGGTAAGAAGCATAGACCCTGTCTTAATTATTATATTTATCAGTGCTTAGGACCTTGTCAGGGAGATGTAAATAAACAGGAATATAGAGCTCTAATGGATGATATATGTGGCTTTTTAGGTGGTAAGCAGGAAGAGATTGTTAAGAGGCTAGAGAGTGATATGGCTAAGGCCTCGGAAGATATGGAGTTTGAGAAAGCAGCAGCCCTAAGAGATAAAATAACCAGTCTAAGGCACATAGCACAAAAGCAGAAAGTAGTATCTAATGCTATGTCGGATCAGGATGTAGTTGCATTTTCTAAAGATCCGACCGATTCATGTATTCAGGTGTTTTTTATAAGAGGCGGAAAATTAATCGGAAGAGAGCATTTTATTTTTGAAGGAGTTGGAGATGTTTCAGACAGTGAATTGATGACATCTTTTATAAAGCAGTTTTATACTTCCGCAGCGTATATTCCTGGTGAAATAGTTCTGCAGGAAGATATAGATGAGATGGATATAATTGAAAGCTGGTTAAGTTCTAAAAGAGAAGCAAAGGTATATATAAAGGTTCCTAGGAGGGGCGAAAAACTTAAGCTTGTGGAGATGGTATCACAGAATGCACTTATAGCTTTAAATCAGTTTAAGGAAAAAATAAAATATCAGGACAAGCTTGCTAAGGAAGGGATGGCAAAACTAAAAGAAGTATTAGAGTTCGAGGACTTGCCAAACCGGATAGAAGCCTATGATATTTCCAATACAGGAAGTACCGAAATAGTAGCTTCGATGGTAGTGTTTGAGGGTGGGTATTGCGAAAAAAAAGAATACAGAAGATTCAAAATAAAATCCTTACACTCACAGAATGACTATGGGAGTATGCAGGAAGTAATATTTAGAAGATTCAATCGTGCACGTAAGGAGAAGGAAGAGACACTCGCACAAGCTAAATTTAGTAAATTTCCCGATTTGATTTTGGTGGATGGTGGACTAGGACATGTGAATTGTGTTTTGAGTGTTCTTGAAGAAATGAATATAACAATTCCCGTCGCCGGAATGGTAAAAGATGAGCAACATAGGACAAGGGGATTAGTTACTAAAACTAAGGAATATGATCTTACAAAAGACTTAAATCTACTTAGATTTATTACTTCAATTCAGGATGAAGCACATAGATTTGCGATAGAATATAACAGAAAGCTTGTACAAAAAAGGTATAAGGGGTCAGAATTGGACAAAATTGAAGGTATTGGTCCTAAAAAGAAGAAGGCTCTAATAAAGCATTTTGGATCGATAAAACATATTAAGCAAGCACAAGTAAGCGATTTAACAGCCGTTGAGGGTATAAGCCCTAGGTTGGCAAATAAGATAATTGAGTATTTCAATGGTGGGAGTAATATATAGATGTCAATATTTGCAATTTCAGATCTTCATCTGGCTTTAAGCATAGATAAACCGATGGATATTTTCGGTGAAAGATGGTACAATTATATGGAAAGACTTAAACAAAATTGGACAAATAAAGTTCGTGATGAAGATTATGTTATTATACCGGGAGATATATCATGGGCGACATATATTGAACAAGCCTATGAGGATTTTAAGTTTATTGATCAATTACCGGGAAAGAAGATAATTTCAAAAGGAAATCATGATTATTGGTGGACTACAATAAGCAAATTAAATAAATTTTTAGATGCAAATGGGTTTAAATCCATAAGTTTTATGCATAATAACAGTTTCTTTATAGAGGGAGTTACTTTTTGTGGAACAAGAGGTTGGAAGTGTCCCGGGGACGATGAGTTTGGTGATGAAGACAGAAAAATATTCAATAGAGAGCTTCAGCGACTTGAGTTGTCTTTAAGAAGTTCCTGTGATAATTCAAAGGATGGAAGTGTTGTTGTTGCAATGCACTATCCTCCTTTTAATGCCAAAAGGGAAGCTTCGGAGTTTGTGGAAATAATGAGGAAATATAACGTAAGCAAATGTATATATGGGCACTTACATGGAACAGGATTTAAAAGTGCGGTGGTGGGGGAGGTTAATAATATAGAGTTTAGCCTCATATCGGCAGATTTCTTGGATTTTCAACCCTTGAAACTTCACTTTTCGTGAAACTTTATATCGAGTTTACAAGGAAAAGCTATTTTGAAATCACCTAATCTAAAAAAAATTAGAGCTTGATGTTGGCTTTTCAAAATATATTGTGTTATAATGGAATGGCTGATTTTTAGTATATTGTAATGGTGCGATTGATGTACCTATGGTTAAACCAGAGTTTAAGAGGGTTTTAATACATAAGAGCTGAAACTAAATAAATATTAATACAAACCAAATAATGGGAGGAACGAAAACNAATGAGTGTTAAGGTGGNAAAAAAAGAAAAAAACATTGTTCAACTTGAGATAGAAGTTGATGCGGCAAAATTTGAAGAAGGCTTACAGAAGTCCTATTTAAAGAACGTAAAGAGATTTGTTGTACCTGGNTTTAGGAAGGGTAAAGCTCCAAGAAACATCGTAGAAAGACATTATGGTGAAGAGGTTCTTTATGAAGATGCTATAAATATAGTTTGTTCTGAAGCTTACGATAAGGCAGTAGAAGAAAATGACATTCATCCTGTGGACAGACCTGATATTGATATTAAACAAATTGGAAAAGGTAAAAATCTTATTTTTGTAGCAGATGTTACCGTTAGACCTGAAGTAACACTAGGTCAATATAAAGGTGTTGAAGTTGAAAAGGTAAAGGCTATGGTAACCGAGGATGATGTTGATAAAGAAATTGAAAAAATAGCTGAAAAAAGTGCAAGATTGATTACTGTTGAAGATAGAGGTATTCAAAAAGGCGATATCGCTGATTTGGATTTTGAAGGATTTATTGATGGAGTTCCTTTTGAAGGTGGAAAAGCAAGCGGTTACAGACTTGAAATCGGTTCAGGGAATTTCATCGAAGGTTTTGAGGAACAACTGATAGGAGCAGAGCCTGGAGATGATGTAGAGGTAAAGGTCACATTTCCGGAGGATTACTCAAGCGAAGAGCTCGCAGGAAAAGATGCAGTGTTTCAAGTAATAATCAATGATGTTAAAATTAAAGAGTTACCTGTTTTAGATGATGAATTTGCAAAGGATGTAAGTGAATTTGATACTTTTGAAGAATATAAGAGCGATATCAGAAAGAAACTTACAGAAGCTGCAGAGCATAAGGCAAAGCATGAAACAGAGGACAGGATAATAAATAAGGTTAGTGAGAACACAACTGTAGATATACCTGATGTAATGATACAAAAGCACATTGATAACCTCATAAACGATTTTGATTCAAGATTGCGTTATCAAGGTCTAGATATTGAAAAATATCTTAGTATTATGGGCATGGGCTATATAGATTTCAGAGCTCAGTTTGAAAAGAGAGCTGAAGAAGAGGTTAAGATTCAACTTGTGCTTGATGCTGTGTGTAAAGCAGAAAATGTTCAGGTAACTGAAGAAGAGTTTAATGAAGAGTTAGTGAATATTACAGATAATTATAAGCAAGATTTAGAACAATTTAAGCAACATTTGCAGAAAAACGATATAGAATATATTAAAGATACTATAAAAATAAGGAAGACTATTAGTTTATTGGTTGAAAATGCAAAAATAGTTTAAGATAATATTGAACTCAAATGATTGTAATAAAAATTTGAGTTCAATGTTCATATATTAGGGTATGCTTTAAAAGTTCAATGTTTTTTTGATAAGAAGATTCTATAGGTTTAATTTAGAAAATTTATGGGAAGAAATAAATAAATAAGAATAAAGGTGAACAGAGGGAGGCATTGTTATGAGTCTAGTGCCAATGGTAGTTGAGCAAACAAACCGTGGAGAACGTTCCTATGACATTTTTTCTAGGCTGTTGAAAGATAGGATAATTGTTTTAAGTGATGAAGTTAACGATGTTACAGCAAGTCTTATAATTGCACAGATGTTATTTCTTGAAGCAGAAGATCCGGATAAGGATATACAGTTTTATATAAATAGTCCGGGAGGTTCTGTTTCATCAGGATTTGCTATTTTTGATACAATGCAATATGTTAAACCGGATGTTTCAACAATATGTATCGGTATGGCTGCTAGTATGGGAGCTTTCCTTTTGGCTGCAGGGACAAAAGGAAAAAGATTTGCCCTTCCTAACAGTGAAATAATGATACATCAGCCACTAGGTGGAACTAGAGGTCAGGCAACAGAAATCAAAATTCATGCAGAGCACATTCTCAAAACAAGGGATAGGTTGAACAAGATTTTGAGTGAAAGAACAGGACAGCCTTTAGAGAAGATTGAAGCAGACACTGAAAGAGACTTTTTTATGTCAGCTGAAGAAGCAAAAGCCTATGGAATAGTAGACGAAGTAATGGAAAGAAGAAAATAAACGAGGTGGTAGGATGTCCAGATATGATGAGAAGAAGCAGCTAAAATGCTCTTTCTGTGGCAAAACTCAAGAACAGGTAAAAAGGTTGGTAGCTGGACCAGGGGTTTATATATGCGATGAGTGCATAGAGCTCTGTTCAGAGATTATTGAGGAAGAGTTTGAGGAAGCGAGAGCTGATGCCGAACTTAATGATGTTCCCAAACCGGCTGAGATTAAGGAAATATTGGATCAGTATGTAATTGGACAGGAATCTGCCAAGAAGTCTTTGTCAGTTGCAGTATACAACCACTATAAGAGAATTAACACTGAGGTTAAGGGGTCAGATGTAGAACTCCAGAAGAGTAATATTATAATGCTCGGACCTACAGGTTCTGGAAAGACTCTTTTAGCTCAGACGCTTGCAAGAATACTCAACGTACCTTTTGCTATTGCTGATGCTACATCGCTCACTGAAGCAGGTTATGTTGGGGAAGATGTCGAAAATATCCTTTTAAAGCTAATACAAGCTTCTGATTATGACATTGAAAGAGCTGAAAAAGGTATAATCTACATTGATGAAATTGATAAAGTTGCTAGAAAGTCCGAAAATCCATCAATCACAAGAGATGTTAGTGGTGAAGGTGTGCAACAGGCGTTGCTTAAGATTCTTGAGGGAACAGTTGCTTCTGTGCCACCACAAGGTGGAAGAAAACATCCTCATCAGGAGTTTATTCAGATTGATACCACTAATATACTGTTTATCTGTGGTGGTGCCTTTGATGGAATTGATAAAATTATACAGAACAGAATAGGCAAAAAGACAATGGGATTTGGTGCTAAAATAGAAAGTCAGAAGACGACAGATATAGGAGAAATTTTAACGCACATATATCCGCAGGACTTATTAAAATTTGGGCTTATCCCTGAGTTTGTAGGTCGTTTGCCAATTATGGTATCACTAAAGTCCCTTGACAAGGCGGCATTAATACAGATATTGACAGAACCGAAAAATGCTCTTGTTAAGCAATATAAGAAGCTATTAGAGATGGACGACGTGGAATTGGAGTTTGAAGAGGGTGCATTAGAAGCTATTGCGGAGAAGTCAATAGAAAGGAATACCGGTGCAAGAGGGCTTAGAGCTATAATTGAAGAAATTATGCTTGAGGTTATGTATGATATTCCTACTATGGGAAATGTTGAAAAATGCACTGTTACAAGGGACACAGTAACTAAAAACTCACAGCCTTTAATAGTTGTTAACGAGAACAAGAAGTCAATGAAAAAACCAGTTAAGAAAAAGTCAAGTGTTAAAAAGGAATCGGCTTCCTAACTTGATAGTATAGGAANTTGCATTTTGAAANTTNGCCCGAAGGGTGCTAAGTTCATAGTATAGGAAATTGCATTTTGAAACTTTGCCAGAAGGGCACTAAGTTGAAGATAATAAATATAATCTTTAAAGATAATTAAAGTTTAATTGTTTTATATAATCAAAATCAGATAATAAAGTTCGTCATGAGAGCTTCTAGGCTTACGTGATGGACTTTTTTTTAATGTCTAAAAAAGTTTGTTTTTTGAAAGGTAGTAATACGCAAGGAAATGCATACCATTTAAAAAACTCAGGATAAAATAGCTAACATAGTCAATAATATATTTATAGCTTAAAATTTATTAAAGTTACCATTTCAAAAATTACATCTTAGGAGGATAAAATATGCTAACAAGCACTCTCTTTATAATACAGCTATTTTTCTCAATTGTCATAGGACTTTATTTTTTTAATATGTTGAAATCGCAGCAAGGCAACAAAACTGCCATTGAGAAAGAATCAAAGAAGGAGATGGATAAACTAAGGAGACTACGGGAAATTAAACTCTCAGAGCCGTTATCCGAGCGTACTAGACCATCTAATTTAAAGGAGATAGTTGGACAGGAACAGGGGCTTAAGGCACTTCGGGCAGCTTTGTGCGGTCCTAATCCTCAACATGTGCTTATATACGGACCACCTGGGGTAGGTAAAACTGCTGCAGCTCGGGTAATTCTTGAGGAGGCAAAAAGAAATAATATCTCACCCTTTAAAAAAGAGGCTAAATTTGTAGAAGTGGATGCAACTACATTACGTTTTGATGAAAGAGGTATAGCGGATCCCCTTATTGGCTCTGTACATGACCCTATATATCAGGGTGCTGGTGCGTATGGGGTTGCAGGTATTCCACAGCCAAAACCGGGAGCTGCTACAAAAGCTCATGGTGGAATACTATTTTTAGATGAAATAGGGGAATTGCATCCGATACAGATGAATAAACTTCTTAAAGTGTTAGAAGACAGAAGAGTTTTCTTAGAGAGTGCATATTATAGTTCGGAGGATAAGAATATCCCTTCCCACATACATGAAATATTCCAAAAGGGTTTGCCAGCTGATTTCAGGCTTGTAGGGGCTACAACAAGAACTGCGGATGAACTACCCGCTGCAATTAGGTCTAGATGTGTTGAGATATATTTTAGGCCACTTACAGCAGGAGAGGTAAAGGAAATTGCAAAGAATGCAGCACAAAAGGGAGGCTTTTTGCTAGAAGAAGGCGGAGAAGAGTTGATAGCTAAATATGCACAGAGCGGAAGAGATGCAGTAAATATAGTCCAGATTGCCGGTGGAGTAGCCTTAGTTGAGGAGAGAAAGCTAATAAAAAGGAAGGATATAGAATGGGTAATTGAATTTGGAAAGTATAATCCTCGTGCAGATAAAAAGGTGTTTAAGGATGAACAGGTAGGTTGTATTAACGGATTAGCGGTATTTGGCAATAGTACCGGTGTGGTTTTAGATATTGAAGTTGCTGCAACTAAAACTATAAGTGGTAAAGGGACTTTAAAAATTACTGGAATAGTAGAAGAGGAAGAGATGGATGGAAGGGGACACAAATTAAGAAGGACAAGTACTGCAAAAGCGTCTGTTGAAAATGTGCTAACCGTATTAAAAAGAATTTTTGATATAGAGTACAGAGACTATGACTTACATTTGAATTTTCCTGGAGGTGTACCTATTGATGGTCCTTCAGCGGGGATTGCCATTGCTACTGCTGTATATTCTGCAATAAATAATCTTCCTATAAGCACCGAAATAGCAATGACTGGTGAAATATCAATACGTGGGAAGGTTAAGCCTGTAGGTGGAGTTATTTCAAAAGTTGAAGCGGCAATGAATGCAGGCATTAAGAAGGTAATAATAGCAAAGGACAATTGGCAGGAGTTGTTTGAAACTATGGATATTGAAGTGATACCTGTTGAGGACATATTTGAAGTAACGGAAATTGTATTTGGCAAAAAGGAAAAGGGAGAGGCGGAAAAAATTTCGATACAGGGCAAACCTGTAAATGTTTTGAGTGCTTCCGGTGTATAAGATTTAGCTGCAGTTTATTTTTGAAGAATATTTAAATTAAAGGGATGAGGTGGCAAAAAGCTAACTCATTTCTTTTTGTGTTTGTTATGTTTATCTACTATACTTCTCGAAATAAAGTATTTGTGATATGCTATATTTGTTTAGGTCATTAAAAAAACTGGTCAGCGGGTGTTACGAAAAATTTAAAGTAAGCAGGTGTTGAAAGTGACAGATATAATTATTCTTGGAATTGAGTCAAGTTGTGATGAGACATCAGCATCAGTGGTAAGAAACGGACGTGAAGTATTGTCAAATGTTATCTCCTCGCAGGTTGACCTTCATCAAAAATACGGTGGTGTAGTACCAGAGATTGCATCTAGAAAACATGTTGAGCTAGTTATACCTGTAATTAATCAGGCTATTGAAGAGGCTGGAATAATACCGGAGGTAATTGATGCTATAGGTGTAACATATGGACCGGGACTTGTAGGTGCGTTACTTGTAGGGTTATCAGTTGCTAAGGCAATGGCTTTTGCATGGGGCAAGCCTTTAGTAGGAATTCATCACATAGAAGGTCATATTGCTGCCAATTATATAGAGCATAAAGATCTAGAACCGCCTTTTGTTTGTCTTGTTGCATCAGGAGGTCATAGTCATATTGTACATGTGGAGGCTTATGATAGATTTAAAATCCTTGGTAAAACTAGGGATGACGCAGCCGGTGAGGCTTTTGACAAAGTGGCAAGGGCGGTTGGGTTAGGATATCCCGGTGGTCCTTTGATAGACAAAACAGCTAAAGAAGGAAATCCAAAAGCAATTGATTTTCCTAGGGTATACTTTGAAAGAGGATGTTATGATTTTAGTTTTAGCGGAATTAAGACAGCAGTACTAAACTATTTAAACAGTCTTGAGCAAAAAGGTGAAAAGTACAATATTCAAGACTTATGTGCAAGCTTTCAGTCTGCAGTTGTGGATGTGCTAGTTACAAACTTGATATCTGCAGCAAAACAGGTAAATTCAACAAAAGTTGCATTGGCAGGTGGGGTGGCAGCCAATTCGCAACTTAGAAAACAACTAAAGTTACAGGCAGCTAAGGAAGGATTTGAAGTATATTATCCAAGTCCGATTCTGTGCACAGACAATGCAGCTATGATTGCTTGTGCAGCTCATTATGAGTTTGGAAGAGGAAATGTATCAGATTTGAATTTAAATGCAATACCAGGGCTAAAGCTTGGAGAAAGAATATAGACTAGAATCTGTGGATAACTATATCTTATCCACAGATTTAATTATTTCCGAAGAATTTAGGTTTAGCATAAGAAATAAGAAAAAAATGGCATAAATCTTGGGAAATTATTCTTTGAATATTCCCCAATTTATTATTCAAAAATTGCTATGGGGTTTATAGAAAGCTTTATTTGAGGCGATTTGTATAAATTTAAGAAGTAAACGCTAGACTCCACTGATACCAGTAATTACAAGCAAACCCATCAAAAAATTAAAGCTATATGGATAGGTTGTTTACGTAATTTTATATTACAAAAACGAATTTGTATAGTACAAAAGTCCTATACAAAATTTGACGAATTATACCCAATGCTGTTGAAATTATTTATGTGAATAATGTGGAAATAATTCGCGAAGCCTTATAAAATCTATGGTAGGAACTGTGGATAACNCTGTGGATATTGTGGATTAAAATATGTACAAGAACTAGGGGTGCTAGAATATGGAAGCTAAAACTTATGTTTTACTATAGTTTTTTGTAAACTATCTTAAGTTTTTAGANTGGCTGTTATATTTTGGGAGTTTTTTAAAAACAGAACTATCTTAAGAAGAGTTTAGAAGGGTGGATTATGAGAACTGCAACAAAAGATTATATAATAAGTACAGTATATAAAACCAATATTCTTCCTATTATTTCTGCATGTAACACATCATGCGTTTTTTGTAGCCATAAGCAAAATCCTCAAGGGGTTGAGGTTTATAGGCTTGGTAAACTTGAAATTGCGGATTTTAGGGAAATTATCGAATTTTTATCCCCAGATAGAAAAATAATAGTTGGGGAGTCAGCAACTAGAATTATTGAAGGAGAACCTCTTCTTCATAAAGATTTTATTAAGATTGTGGAAATGGTGAGAAGAAAGTATAAAAATTCTCATATACAGATAACCACAAATGGTATTTTACTAACGGAAGAGTTGGTAAGCAGATTGACTGAGCTTGGGGGTATAGACTTCAATGTGTCGGTGAACTGCCTTCGAGACGAAAAGAGGAGGTCAGTATTAGGTTTAAAAGAGCCGGATAATATCAAGGAGAAACTTTTGCTGCTTAAGGACAGAATTAACTATAGTGCGAGTGCTGTTTTTGATCCGGAATTTATGGACTATGAAGATATAGAAGAAATGGTAGAATTTTTAGATAAAAATGGTGCCGGTTCAATTCGTTTATTTTTACCGGGGTATACAAATTTAACGGGAAAGAACCTTGAATTGAGCACATTATATAGCCAAGTGCTCTCCTATGTCACACAACTTAAGCTCAAATACAGTATACCTGTAATTATTGAGCCTTCGTATATTTTTGATTTAAAAGCAAGGGTTGAAGGTGTTGTGGATAAGTCAGCGGCTAAAGAAGCCGGAGTTTTAGAGGGTGATATTATCGAGAGAGTAGCAAATGAAAAGGTATTAACAAGAGTGGATGCTTTCAATAGGGTTTTTCGTCTAAAAAACCCTGAATTGGACATTATCAGAGGACATCAAAGATTAAGGCTAAGTCTTAAAAAACATAAGAATACTGCTCCGGGTTTTATTGTGCTATACGATATAGATCCCGATGAAACGAATAGAATAAAGCGAGTGGTGGAAAGGCATAACTGTAATAAGGTACTTTTTATAACGTCTGAGCTTGCATATAACGTTTTAGAGAGGCTTTTTGCGGTTGGAGGGTTCACTTTTAACTATGATGTTATAAAAGCTCGTAATGCCTTTTTTGGCGGTACCATAAAGTGTGCAGGATTACTTACGGTACAAGACATTATAGATAGTGCAAAAGAATACATAGAGCAAAAGGGTAAGCCTGAATTAATAGTAATTCCTCCAATCATGTTTGACAATAGGAGGAGAGATCTTTTAGGAAGAAGTATAGATGAAATTGTGACAGCACTTGGGATTCCTGTGGATATACCTTGAGATTTTTGAAAGATTAAAAAATTTGAAATGAAAAGTAAAAGCCCTGGGATTTCCCAGAGCTATTTTTATTGAGCGTCTTTCGAACNAAGTGACTCGAAGTCCCGTAGTTTTTATTGAGCACTTTTATACATATTGTAGTATTCGGTAACCTTTTTTACATAGTTTTGTGTTTCATTATATGGAGGTATTCCGTTATACTTTCTAACACTACCAGGTCCAGCATTATAGGCAGCTAGGGCAAGTTTTAAGTCACCGTTAAAGGTTTTAAGTTGATCCTTTATATACCTTGTGCCTCCGTCTATATTTTGATCAATATTCCATGGGTCGCTAACACGAAGTGCATCTGCTGTACCAGGCATTAACTGCATTAAGCCTTGTGCACCTGAATGAGACAGAGCCTTAGGGTTAAAGCTTGATTCTTGTTTTATAATAGCACGAACCAAATTTGCGTCCACTCCGTACTTTTGAGAGGCTTTTTCAATACTAGCGTTAATTAAGTCCATCTGTTCGGATTTGCTCTCCGGTATATATGATTTGCTTGCTGCTCTTGAATTTTTAGCTCTTGCAACATCGGCAGATCTGTCGTTTCCAAATTTATCTATTGCATTTGATACCGTCTTAGCAGACATTTTCGTGGGCTCTATTATAGCATTGTTGATGGAAAATGCATCCTCAGTGTCTGTTAAAATTTCCTCAAAGGATGTTTCCTTAGCATTTTTAGTATTTATTTTTATGGGCACTCTGCTTTGTATTTCATTAATTTTTTGACTGAAAATATCGCTTACTCGCATTGTAAACCTCCGAACTTAACTGTGATATTTTATAGTAATTCAGCTCTACTTCTTTATCGGATAGTTTACAGATAAATATTAGACAATTTAAAAAAATAAATAATCAAAGGTCCTTTAAAAAAATTCGATCTAGGTTGCTTTGTATTTTGAATATTGCATACTCTTTTTAAAGGGCTCTATAACTATTAAAAATGAGAATTTTCCTTGGTTTTATGAAACTTCAAGCTTGCTGCGTTTCACAAATTTTGAGCAGGCGTTTTTCTTTCTTCCGTTGTATTTTCTTACGGTAAATAGCTGACATATTCCAAAGGCTCTTTCTTCTATATGGGTTGTATCAAAGACAATAAAGTTTTCGCAGTCCAAACAAGTATTAATTCTCCGTTTAATGGATTTAAACTCAGGTAAAAATCTATGTTTTGTACACACATAGTCCGAGGAAACTACTCCCTTTTCTATGCAAAGTATATCATTATTAATAGTAATTGCAGTTCCTTTGAGGCAATTACTACAGCTTCTTGTTCTTTTAGAATTCAAAACTTTCTCCTCCTAACAAGAATGGTTGAACGCATTTTAAAGTAATTTTGTTACTAAGCGCTTATACATTATAACACTGTAAACGTTGCTATGGAAGAATACGGGAAATATTATAGGTAGTAAATATGAGTTTTCAAAAACAGTAAATTGATATATAATTATTAAAAAGATGGGCATTGGAAGTTTGTAGATATAAATTTAAAAACTTTTTTAACAGGAGACTAGTATGAAGAAACCTAGAGTATTGAGAAAACGGTATATACCTTTTGAAACAGTTGATATATCAGGAGATGAGCTTATATCAAGAAGTGAAGATTTGCTGGTTACTAGGTGGAAACCCATCAAAAAACGGGCGGATATTTCCGGGGGTATGTCCTATACTTTTTTAAAGGAAGGTTATAAAGTTAGCAAATTTTTAGGGCCCTCCGGTGAATTCAAATATTGGTATTGCGATATAATAGATGTAAATTATGATGAGAAAGAGGATAAATACACATTAACCGATTTGCTTCTCGACGTAAAAATATTGCCTGATGGATCTGTAATCGTTTTAGATATAGAGGAAGTTGCAGAGGCGATGGAAAAAGGAATTATTACAACAGAGGAAGCTTGTACGGCCTTAAGAAAACTGGCTAAAGTACTGGAGTTAGCTTATGCCGATAAGTTTCCGCCAAAGCTTTGTTTGGAGTAATGTAGAAGCTAGATTTTAATTGTATCTAACTAAATAGTCTTAACAGCAGCGTGAGACTTTTTTTCACAGGAGGGAATATGGATAAACTTATAGATTTACACACTCATTCCACTGCATCCGATGGTAGCATGAGTCCAAGAGAACTAGTAAGACACGCAAAAGAAAATGGTTTAGCAGCGATTGCCATTACCGATCATGATACAATAGATGGTGTTGAGGAAGCTATTGATGAAGGTGCAAAGATCGGAGTTGAGGTGATTGCAGGGGTAGAAACAAGTGTTGATTTTAGTCCTGAAATGCATATTTTGGGATACTTTTTTGGAGAGACCTATAAAAATTTTGAGCATACTTTAGAAAAACTTAGGATTAGCAGGGATGAAAGAAACCCAAAAATGGTTGAAAAACTTAAAAGTTTAGGTTTTGATATAACTATGGAGGAAGTCCAGGCAGAGGCAAAAGGTCATATTATAGCAAGACCGCATATGGCAAGTGTTTTAGTGAAAAAGGGATACGTCAAAAGCATTCGAGAAGCCTTTGATAAATATATTTCCGATGATAAGCCAGCGTTTGTTAAGAAAGAAAAAATGGCTCCAGAAGATTGCGTGAAAGCTATAACTAAAGCTGGGGGAATACCCGTACTTGCTCATCCGATATTTCTTAATTTGTCTTGGAGAAAGTTGGAGGAGCTTGTGGCAAGGCTTGTAAAAGCTGGGCTTAAAGGAATTGAAACATATTATGCTGAGAATTCAGGGGACGATACAGGCAATCTTTTAAGAATTGCCATAGAGCATAATATAGTACCTACAGGTGGAAGTGATTTTCATGGAAAATATAAGCCGGATATAAAAATAGGGAAAGGAAGGGGCAACTTATCAGTACCGAGCGGGGTGCTTGAAAGGCTTAAGGAATTATAAAAAAAGAACCCATATAAAATGGGTGAAATTGGGGAGTAAGCATTATGTATAAAGTTGAATATAGATAAACATTCGTATAAAACTAAGTATTTGAAAAAGCGAACAACTTTACATTAAAATTAATGATAAATAAATTAAAAAGGTGATTCCAAAAAAATAACCGTTCAATTACCATATCAAATAGTCTGATTTTATGGGCTTTGTGAGTAAAATATTATGTGGTTATTTTTTTCGAAAGAGCCTAATGGATTACTATAAAAGAATTGCTGTGATTCATAAAATATCTTATTATATTTTAAGTGTTAAAACAATAGTAAATAGTGCCTATGATTATAGGACTCCAGCACTAGAAGAAAGTGTAATATATTTGCAAAATATACAAAGTTTGAGTTTCCCCATTTTTCAATATATTTTAATATAAGACTAAGTATATATAGTCACTTACAATATTGTTGTGCTTGATAGT
>JGI24711J26586_10000189_pt1 | contig 45855 bp, 35 predicted proteins | sample BioPla3DNA1_FD_26586 | JGI IMG/M metagenome (IMG submission 26586)
CAGCTTCTATCTGAATAGCCATATCGGCGAGCATATGCTGTACTGCCTGAAATGAAGATATTGGCTGGCCAAACTGTTCTCTTTCTTTGGAATATTTCAATGCAGCATTAAAAGCGCCGGTAGCTATGCCAAGAGCCTGAGCAGCGACGCCGGGCCGGGTTCTGTCAAGTGTTTTCATAGCAACAATAAATCCCATGCCCTCTCTTGCCAAAAGGTTTTCCTTTGGAATTCTGCATTCTTCGAATATAAGCTCACATGTTGATGAAGCCCTTATACCCATTTTATCCTCTTTTTTTCCGAATGAAAGGCCGGGGGTGCCTTTCTCAACGATGAAAGCTGAAAAACCTCTTGCACCCTTTGAACGGTTTGTACATGCAATAACGGTGTATATATCAGCTTCTGCCCCGTTTGTAATCCATTGTTTTGTTCCGTTAAGAATATAATGATCGCCATCAGCGACAGCGGTTGTTCTGATACCGGCGGCATCACTGCCTGCGTCCGCTTCTGTAAGCGCAAATGCCGCAAGCTTTTTGCCTGCCGCTATATCGGGCAGATATTTGTTCTTTTGCTCGTCAGTGCCAAATAGAATTATCGGAAAAGCGCCCAATCCCGTACCTGCAAATGCAAGAGCAATTCCGCCGCAGGCTCGGCTTAATTCTTCTACGACAAGTGCCATTTCGAGTACGCCCCCGCCCAAACCTCCGTACTTTTCTTCAATATAGACACCACACAGGTCGGAATCAGCCAGGTATTTTATTATGTCGCGGGGAAATTTCCCTTCCCGGTCATATTCTAATGCAACAGGGGCAATTTTTTCATCTGCAATCCTTGCAGCAAGTTCTTTAATCATTTCTTGCTCTTCCGTTAAAAAATAATTCATTTATAACACCTCTTTTACCAATAATCAAAAAATTTCATGAAGCATTCTTCCATTAAGACGGACTAAAATTTAGCACCAGGTAATAATTTCAGCTAATAATATAGAGTATATAATAAAAAAAGAGCATATGCAATAAAAAATGAAATAAAATATATGAACTTGCTGGCTNCTTAGTTGGATTTGGAGTTACTGTGAAGTGCAGTAAATGTTAAGAACTATTGTACAATAGCTCTTAAAAAACCTTTATACACTGTAAAGTAAATCTGCATAATTGGGAAGCGACCAATATTCCCTTCCGGTAAGTGTCTCCAACTCGTCTACCACGACGCGCAGCGACTGCATATCCGTAAGGATTGAATCAGCGCAAAATTCTGCGGTCTCAAGAGAATTTACATTGTTTTTCAACTGTGAAGCGGAATTCTTAAGTGTCTGAAGCCGTTTATAAAGCAGACCGGAAAGCTCGGATATTCGGGAAACAAGGTTTTTTTCCAGCTCGCTGCATAAATTCAGCGATTCCTTTTTAATTATTGTATCAGCAATAATGTTTTGATATTTAATTACCGAAGGGATAACCTCTTTTTTCACAAGATCAAGCATTGTCAACGCTTCAATGTGAATTGTCTTACTGTAGTTTTCCAAGAGGATTTCATACCTCGAAACCATTTCGGTTTTTGAAAAAACATTATGCTTTGTAAACAGGCGCACATTTTTTTCGCTCAAAAAGTACGGCATTGCATCAGGTGTTGTATTCAACTTCAAAAGTCCTCTTTTTTCGGCTTCTTTTATCCATTCCTCCGAATAATTATTTCCGTTGAATATAATTCTCTTATGCTTTTTAATTGTGTTTTTTACAAGGATATTTAAATCTTCCTTTAAGTTACTGCTGTTTTCAAGCATATCAGCAAATTCCGAAAGTGATTCCGCTACTATTGTGTTAAGTATTACATTCGGATCTGCTAAAGAAAAGTTTGAACCTACCATTCGGAATTCAAACTTATTGCCGGTAAAGGCAAAAGGCGATGTACGGTTCCGGTCGGTGTTGTCTCTTGGAAAATGCGGCAGCACCGAAGCACCTATTTCCATTTGACGTTTTTGCTTGTCTTTGTAGAATGTGCCGTTCTCTATTGACTCAAGAATTTCGGTAAGCTCTTCTCCTAAAAATATTGATATGATTGCAGGAGGAGCTTCATTTGAGCCAAGCCTGTGATCGTTTCCCGCACTTGCCACAGATATGCGAAGCAAATCCTGGTATTCATCAACCGCTTTTATTACAGCGGTAAGAAACAAAAGAAACTGTGCATTCCTCGANGGAGTATCGCCGGGCTCCAGCAGGTTATANCCGGTATCCGTGCATAACGACCAGTTATTGTGNTTTCCGCTTCCGCTTATACCTTCAAAAGGTTTTTCATGCAAAAGNCATGTAAGATTATGTTTGTTTGCGATGGTTTTCATAAGNTCCATTGTAAGCTGGTTATGATCAGTTGCAATATTTACCGTGGTGTAGATTGGGGCGAGCTCATGCTGGGAAGGTGCCACTTCATTATGTTTTGTTTTTGCAAGGACACCAAGTTTCCACAGCTCTTCTTCAAGTTCTTTCATAAAGGCCGATACTCTTGGCTTAATTGCTCCGAAATAATGGTCCTCCATCTCCTGGCCTTTAGGCGGCTTTGCTCCGAACAACGTTCTTCCGCAGTATATCAGATCGGGACGTTTTTTATACATTTCAGTGTCTATTAAAAAATATTCCTGTTCAGCACCAACGGTTGTAATAACTCTTTTAACATCTTCATTACCAAACAGCTTAAGAATACGCAGAGCCTGTTTATCAATTGCTTCCATAGACCTCAGCAGCGGAGTTTTTTTATCCAGCGCTTCTCCGCTGTAAGAGCAAAAAGCTGTAGGAATATATAATGTTCCATCTTTTACAAACGCATATGACGTGGGATCCCAGGCTGTATAACCCCTTGCTTCAAATGTTGCGCGAAGCCCTCCCGAGGGAAAACTGGACGCGTCGGGCTCACCTCGAACCAGTTCCTTGCCGGAAAACTCCATAATAATATTTCCGTTTTCCGACGGCGAAATAAAGCTATCGTGTTTCTCGGCGGTAACACCTGTCAGAGGCTGGAACCAATGAGAAAAATGAGTTGCGCCTTTTTCAATTGCCCAATCTTTCATGGCATTGGCTACTACATTCGCAACATCAAGATCAAGATGCTTTCCTGTTTCAATTGTCCTTTTTAAAGACAGGTAAGTATCTTGTGGAAGCCGTTCCGACATGACTGTGTCATTAAATACCATGCTTCCAAATATCCCTGGGATATCTTTCATAATAATGTACCTCCCAAATACCGATAAAACAGCCTCTTTCCAGCAAAAAAACGATATTCACTATTTTACCCTTTATTAAGGCAGGTGTAAAGTATTATAGTAAACCACTGTCCGTTCAATTTTCTGGCTAATATTAAATTTATATTACAAAAAGTCAATAAAGAAAAATATTGCTTTTGGAAATAAAATAAATCTGGTATATACTGCTAAGCCAACGCACTATATGTTGTGAAATTTTTTCGTTCGGCATTTCCAGCTTATTCTAACAAATTTTTTTTGTTTTTTTATTAGCAAGTAAATGCTTGACTTAAGTCAGTATAATGGGGTAAAATACAAATAAAGTGGTGGAAAGTGGAGGAAAGTGGAGGAATAATATTAACAAGGGGCGAGGTGAAAAACGGTGCTGATCGGTGAATACACAAATACATTGGATGCTAAGGGAAGAGTCATTATACCGGCTGCGTTCCGTTATGACCTCGGTGACAGGTTTGTCCTTGCCAAAGGTATTGAAAAATGCCTGAATATTTACCCCGAAAATGAATGGAATGATTTTGTACAAAAACTGCAGGAAACGATGCCGACATCAGTGAAAGAAAACAGAAAAGCAGTACGTTTTTTCTCTGCAAACGCCACTGTATGTGAATTGGATAAACAGGGAAGAATACTAATACCGAATAAATTGCGCGAGTATGCTTCGCTTGACAAGGAACTGCTTTTTATAGGCGGGTTCAACAAGGTGGAAATATGGAATCCGAATAATTACGAAGACAGTGATGCCGAAGAAATCGGAAGCATTCTTGAAGCAAAGAATATAAAGTATTAGTACTGGGAAGTTAAAGAATGGTTTTCTCACATAAACCGGTAATGCTGAAGGAATGTATCGAAGGTTTAAATATTAAGGAAGACGGTGTTTACCTTGACGGTACTCTCGGCGGAGCCGGGCACTCGGTGGAAATATTGAGAAGGCTGGGTCCAAAAGGACTGCTGATAGGAGTTGACCAGGACAGGGAAGCACTTGAAGCGGCCGTAGAAAAATTGAAAAATACTGATACCAAGGGTAGATTTATAACAATACATTCGAACTTTGAAAACATAAGACAAATCCTAAAAACACAAAAGATAAAAGCCTTAGATGGAATTCTTCTTGACCTTGGTGTTTCATCCCATCAGCTTGACACTGAAGAAAGAGGGTTCCGCTATCAGGAAAATGCACCATTGGATATGCGGATGGACAGAAGTAAAAGTTTTGACGCAAAAGAGCTTTTGAACACCTGGTCAAAAGAACAAATAGCCGCAGTAATCCATGAATATGGTGAAGAGAAGTGGGCAGTCAGGATCGCAGATTTTATTTGTAATGTCAGGGAAAAGGCGGAAATTAGTACAACATCACAGTTAGTTGACATCATTAAGGCGGCTATTCCGGCTCAGGCAAGGAGGAAAGGCCCTCATCCGGCAAAAAGGACGTTTCAGGCTATCAGGATTGCAGTTAACCGAGAGCTGGAAGCACTGAAAAATGTACTGCCGGAAGCGTTCGATTTGCTTAATACAGCTGGAAGAATGTGCGTTATAACATTTCACTCACTTGAAGACAGAATTGTTAAGCAGTTTATCCGTGAAAGGATAGGTCGGTGCAAATGTCCGCCTGGTATTCCGAAATGTGTATGCAATGCGGTGCGGGAACTTAAGCAGATTAATTCCAAGCCGATAACACCGTCCGCGGATGAACTGAAACAAAACCACAGGGCACGCAGCGCGAAACTTCGTATAGTCGAAAAATTGTAATGACATAATTATACAAAGGATGAGATATTTAATACACAAAAGATAAAATACTAATGTAACAAAAGAATAAAAATATTATACGCAATGGCGGCGGGGGATTAACAAAAGATAAAAACAAGACCGACAAAAGAAAAAAATACAAAAGATAAATTAATAAGTTTTACTAAAGAAAAAATACAGAAAAAACACGAAGGAAAAAAATCAAAAGAACAAATGAACTTTTATCTTACATCGAAACCCGCGGCTTGGTTTATCCAGCCCGGGGGTTTGTTGTCTTAAAAGGCTATTATGGCAAGCTAATAAAGAGGTGAAAGTATGAAGGCCAAATACAATTATGTATATGGTACGGCGGCTCCTAAGATTCCTTATCAGCCTCAAAGGGAAGAAAATCAAAAAACAATAAATACACCAAAAAGAAAAGCGGTTGTTCAGCTTGAACAACGTACTGTTCCTTTAGGACAGATAATTTTCTGCATTCTAATGGTTTTTGCTATATTTTTCACGTTGATTTTCAGGTTTAGCGCGCTCACCGAGTTAAATTGTGAACTTGCGGCCCAAAAGCAGAAACATGAACAACTGAAGGATGAAAACCGTAAGCTCCAGGCAAAAATAGGATCACAGATCAATTTGGAAAACGTCCGCAGGATTGCCGAGGATAAGCTGGGTATGAAAATGCCTGATAACTATCAGAGAATACCTGTAAAAGTACCGAAAGTAAATTACAGTTTAGTAACGGGAACAGTTCACAAGGAGGAAACAAAAACGTTAAAATCCTGGATAGCGGCGTACTTTGATCAATAAATATTAATGATATAGTCAAAATGGTGGTTTATGGCGAATATAAATATAGAGAGAATTATATGGGACAATGGATTGAAGGGCAACTGAACGTGAGTATCGTTAAATGCGGCAATCTAAGGTCCTTTTTTGCAATATGAGCCGTTTTTATTGCCCAAAAAAGGGGGATTGGTTTGGCTTCCAAGAATAAAAAAGTAAGGCAGAGATCATTTTTTTTAATGCTTATGTATTTCATTCTTATGATTGTCCTCATCGTAAGATTAGGCTATTATCAGATTGTAAAGGGTGAAGAATATTCGAGACAGGCTTACTATGCTCAAACCCGCAATCGTATTATTAACCCTAAAAGGGGAACAATCTATGACAGGAACGGACAAGGCCTTGCGATAAGTGGTTCGGTGGAAACAGTATCGGTGAACCCGCAGGATTTTAAAGATAAATTCAAAGACAGCCCGGAAAAAATAGACGAAATAGCGTCCACTCTCGCCAAAATGCTTGACATGAAGGATGAAGAAGTTAAGGCAAAACTCACTGAAAATTCCAGCTGGGCGTACGTAAAAAGAAAGATTGACAAGGAGATTGGAAACAGGGTTCGTGAATATCTAATTGAAAACAGCATTGACAGCATTTGTGTTGATGAAGACTCAAAACGTTTCTTCCCTAACGGCAAATTGGCGTCGCATGTATTAGGATTCACCGGAGTTGACGACCAGGGATTGAACGGTATAGAGAAGTATTACGACGCAATGCTAAGCGGCGAGCCCGGAATGGTTATGGTTGAACTTGACGCGGGAGGCAGACAGGTAAAGTACAGTCCGGAACGTTATATTGAACCTGTTGACGGGTATGACATATATCTTACTATTGATGAAACAATACAGCATTTTACCGAAAAAGCCCTCGAAAAGGCAACTCTGGACTATAACCTTAAACGCGGTGCCGCGGCCATAGTAATGGATCCGAGGACCGGAGAAATACTCGCGATGGCTTCAAAACCGGATTATAACCCTAACGATCCTTTTGCGAAACCGGATTTCATAGAAAAAGGAGACTGGAAAGGACAGTCAAGCGTTGAAGATGTAAACCTGTTGTTCCAGACGGTATTCAGGAACAAAGCTTTAATGGATACATACGAACCCGGTTCAACGTTTAAGGCAATAACCTCGGCGGCGGCACTTGAAGAAGGGGTAGTAAGCCCTGAAACCGAATTTGTCTGCAATACGGTTCATATGGCCGGATACAATATTGACTGCTGGAGAGCGGGAGGGCATGGAGCTGAAACATTCCGGATGGGTGTTTACAACTCGTGCAACCCTGTTTTTGTCAAAACCGCTCTTTCATTAGGTATAGATAAGTTTTACCGTTATGTGAAGAATTTTGGTTTTATGCAGAAAACGGGAATCACGTTAAACGGAGAGCCGGAAGATTCGCAGTACTTATGGCATAAAAAACCGACAGAACTGGACCTTGCGGTCTCCTCTTTCGGACAGAGGTTTACAATATCGCCGCTGCAGCTCGTTACCGCATACAGTGCAATCGCAAACGGCGGTTATCTTATGAAGCCCATGATAGTAAAACAGATTAGTGACAGTCAGGGGAACATAATTGAGAAGAATGAGCCTCAAGTTGTAAGACAGGTTATATCGAAGCAAACCTCAGATACTCTGAGAGATATCCTCGAAGGCGTTGTTTCGGAAGGGACCGGAAGAAACGCGTATGTGAGCGGTTATAGGATAGCGGGCAAGACGGGGACATCGGAAACGGAACAGACGGACTCAGAAGGCCGTTATATCGCTTCGTTTGCAGCATTTGCACCCGCGGATGATCCGCAGGTTGTCCTTCTCGTAATACTTGACCATCCGCAGGTTTACCCGCATTCGGGCGGCATGCTCGCAGCACCGGTGGCTGGTAAACTGATGGAAGAGATTCTTGATTACCTGCGTATTGAAAGGGAATATACAGAAATGGACAGGAAGTTAATGTTAAAGGAAGTTTCCGTTCCTGAAGTCCGAGGCCTTACACTAACAGATGCACGAAAAAAGCTGGAAAACTATGAGTTGAATTATACTGTCGAAGGTGAATATAAAGAAGACGATGCAGTAATTATGGAACAGACACCAAAACCAAACAGCAGTGTTCCCAGTGGTTCTACGGTAATACTATATACATATGAACCAGAAAAGGAAATAACCGTTATTATGCCCGATGTTCTTAACAAAAATATCAGTGAAGCAGCCGAATCACTGAGGAAGGCCGGACTGAACATAAAAGTTGAGGGTATCGGAGAAGCCCGTCGGCAGGAGTATGAGCCGGGAGAGGAGCTCAACAAGGGTCAGGTTGTGATAATATGGTTTGAACACACTGTTGTGGATTAAAAAAAAATTAAGGCTGTTTATCGGAGGGTTATTATGGAACTTAGTAAATTGATTGAAGGGCTCCCCGTAATAGATATTAAAGGGGCAATAAAAAAAGATATTACCCGGGTCGTATATGACTCCAGAAGAGCGGTGCCGGGATCTTTATTTGTATGCATAGATGGCTTTAAAACAGACGGACACAGGTTTTCGCAGTCTGCCGCCGATAACGGAGCCTCATCTTTTTTAGTTGAAAAAGACATTACAGTATTCGCGGATGCTACCGTGATAAAAGTACCGGACACACGATATGCGCTGGCCCATGTATCTGCGGCTTTCTTCGGCCACCCTTCGGACAGGTTGGATCTGATAGGTGTTACCGGCACAAAAGGAAAAACTACGACAACGCACATGATTAAATCAATTCTGGAACAAACAGGCCAGACCGTAGGTTTAATCGGTACTGTTGAAAACAGTATAGGCAGCGAAAAAATCCCGGCGCAGAGAACAACTCCCGAATCATATGACCTTCAGGAATTGTTTGACAAAATGGCAGATAAAGGCGCCGATTCAGTTGTTATGGAGGTCTCATCACAAGGATTAAAGCTCAGCAGAGTGGATGCGTCACATTTTAAAATAGGTGTATTCACAAATTTCTCAAAAGATCATATTGGTGCTAATGAGCACACCGACATGGAGGATTATCTGATTTCGAAACTTAAACTGTTTAAAATGGCGGATCGAGGCCTTGTCAATATCGATTCACCCTATTCCGGGCGCATACTTCAAGAGAGCAAATGCCCATGCCTGACATTTGGAATAGAAAACAGGGCCGATATTACGGCCGATAATATTACCTCATATGCGGATAAAGTCCGTTTTAACGTTCATACTCCGTGGTTTAGCCGTACCGTTGAGGTATCCGTACCGGGCCGGTTTACCGTTTATAACGCTTTAGCTGCAATAGGCGTTGCTGGAATGATGAATGTTGATCCGATCCATATCGAAAACGGGCTTAAAAACATACATGTTCCTGGACGTGCCGAAATTGTTCCGACACCTGGAAAACCTTATACTGTTATGATTGATTACGCGCACACGCCGGACAGTCTTGAAAATATATTGAAAACAATTAAAGATTTTGTTCCGAACAGACTGATCAGCGTTTTCGGATGCGGAGGCGACAGGGACAGAGGCAAGAGGCCTGAAATGGGAAAAATATCAGGAGAAATTGCCGATTTAACGATAATTACATCTGACAACCCGAGAACGGAAGATCCTGCCGGTATTATAAAGGACATTGAGCAAGGCATAAAATTAACGGACGGGCAATATATTATTATTCAGGACAGGACGGAAGCTATCCGCTACGCTATGAGCAATGCGCAGAAGGGAGATATTATTTTACTGGCGGGAAAGGGTCATGAGACATATCAAATATTCAGGGATAAAACCATCCACTACGATGAAAGGGAAATAGTAAGGGAAATACTCGAAGAACTGGAGTGATTAAATGGACAGGATGCGCGCCGATAAAATCGCCGAATGGNTAGGCGGTAAGCTCATAGGGAATCCNGATACCGAGACGGATACAGTAAGNACCGATACAAGGACATTGAAGCCGGGCAGCCTGTTTTTTGCGATTCGCGGTAAAAACTTTGACGGGCATGAGTTTATAGATAAAGCCTTTGATAACGGAGCTGTGATTGTTGTATCGGAAACTTATGTAAAACCGCCGGAAGGCAGAGCGGCTGTAATTGTTGAGAATACTGTATCGGCGCTTGGGCGTCTTGCCGAAAAATATCTTAATACATATAAAATACCGGTTATCGCTATAACGGGAAGTGTTGGCAAGACTACCACTAAGGAAATGGTGGCGCAAATACTGTCAACGCAGTATAATGTACACAAGTCAATTGGCAACTACAACAACGATATAGGACTTCCATTGTCGGTTCTTCAGCTTGAACGCGGGCATACGGCGGCTGTTTTTGAAATGGGGATGAACGCCCTTGGTGAAATCGAATATCTTTCCCGTATCATACGGCCGGATATAGCCGTGATTACAAATATCGGCGTATCACATTTTGAAAAGCTCGGCTCACGGCAGAATATACTGCGGGCGAAACTGGAAGTGACCAAAGGCATGAAGGATAACGGCATACTAATTTTAAACGGTGACGATGAGCTGTTATCAGGGCTTAACGGGCTGCTCAATATGCCTGTTGTGTATTATGGAATAAATGAAAATATTCCGCTCCATGCATTCGGAATTGAAACAATGGGTGAAGAAGGGGTACGCTTTTCAGTTAACATTCGCAATGAGGATGTCGAAATTGTTCTTTCGGCTCCCGGAATTCATCAGGTTTCGAATGCGCTTGCGGCTATTGCATGCGGTATAGAAATGGGAGTGTCGAACGAGAATATAATAAAAGGGCTTGCCTGCTATTCACATGAAAAAATGCGGCTGGATATAACAGGGATAAAAGGAGTAAAAGTAATTAACGACACTTATAATGCCGCACCTTCCTCAATGCTGGCGGCATTGTCAGTTTTAAGAGAGATAGCGGGTAAAAGCAGAAGCATCGCGGTGCTTGGTGATATGTACGAATTAGGAAGTTATGCCGGCGAAGCCCATAGAGAAGTGGGCAGAGCGGTCGCAAATGAACGAATAAATTATCTTGTCGCTGTGGGAGAACTTGCAAGAGATTATTGTACAGGGGCTGTTGAAGCCGGTATGGACGCAAAAGCCATCAGTCATTACACCGATGCTAAAGATGCCGTACCATATCTGAAAAGCATTATTTGTCCCGATGATGTAGTGCTTTTTAAAGGTTCCCGGGGAATGAGTATGGATCGGCTTATCAAAGATGTTTTTGACAGGGATTGATTACGGCCGCTGACAGAAATAATGTGATAAACTATTTTACCGGAGGAGAAAATATGGCGTGGATAAATAGTATTCCTTCCCATATTACCGTATTTATTGCCGCATTTATACTGGCCTTAATTTCAGGAGCCATACTGCTTCCGCTTCTAAAAAGATTAAAGTTTGGACAGATGGTAAGGAATGACGGACCCAAAACACATTTGGCAAAGCAGGGTACTCCTACAATGGGCGGATTTATATTTTTGGTTCCGCTGTTAATTATCGGCGGTTTCTATGCTCCAAAAGATATGAATATGGCGGCTTTGATTTTAACGACAGCAGGATTTGGCATAGTAGGTTTTATTGATGATTTTCTTAAAATAAAAAGAAAAAGCAATGAAGGCTTGCAGCCAAAACAAAAAATGCTTGGCCTTTTGATTATATCAGCATGTTTCACCGCATATATTGTCTTAATGACAAATGCGGGTGAAAAAACGGTGATACCATTTGTCGGCATTGACAATCCGATTAATATCCCAATTGCTCTGTTTGTACCGTTCTGCTTCTTTGTGCTTATAAGTTATACAAATGCCGTTAATCTCACGGACGGGCTTGATGGTCTCGCGGGAAGCATTACGATGATAGTATTGGTTTTTTTTACCGTTGTTGCGATGATGAACAGCGAATGGGATTCGATAAAGCTGTTTTGCGCCATCCTGGCAGGAGCATGCCTTGGATTTTTAGCATATAATTTATACCCTGCAAAGGTAATAATGGGAGATGTGGGTTCACTGGCGCTGGGCGGTGCCGTGGCTGCGGTTTCATTACTGCTGCAGATGCCGTTTATTTTGTTTATCGCCGGGTTTGTTTATTTTATTGAAAATATGTCGGTAATCCTGCAGGTTGTTTACTACAAGAAAACAGGGAAGAGAATTTTCAAAATGGCACCTATTCATCACCATTTTGAACTTCTTGGATGGAAAGAAACAAAAGTTGTAATAGTTTTCCTTATTGCAACTGTTATTTTTTGTACGATAGCTTTTTATGCTTTGAGGTGAAACTATTGAGGCGCAGGGATTTTGATTTATGGATATTTATAACGATTTTGATTCTTCTTATGATAGGCGTAAGTATGGTTTACAGTGCAAGCTCCTATTATGCGCTTAGAATATTTGGAAGTAAGGAGTATTTCCTGATACGTCAGCTCATATGGTCAACAATAGGCGTGTTTGCAATGCTTTTTGTTTCTCGGCTTGATTATCATAGAATAGCGCAATTTTCACCTATTATGATACTGGTGAGTATTGTACTTTTAATTCTTGTATTGATACCCGGAATTGGTTCGGAAGTAAATGAGTCACGAAGATGGTTCAACTTCGGATTCGCTTCTTTCCAGCCGTCTGAAATGGCAAAGCTGTCGGTTATCTTGTTCTTTTCATTCACGCTTTCAAAGAACAGCGAGAGGCTTAAATATTTTTGGAAAGGCCTGGTTCCATACCTATTGGTAATTGGGGTTATTGATGTTCTGCTTATGAAAGAACCACATTTCAGCGGGACTATTCTTATATCGTCGGTCGCGGTAATTATTCTTTTTTGCGCCGGTGCAAAAATATGGCATTTTATCCTTATTACAGTACCTACTATTCCTCTTATTGTATATTTAATAATGACCGAAGAATACAGGCTGAAAAGGGTTCTTACATTTCTTAACCCGTTTGAAGATCCCACCGACAGCGGGTACCAGATCGTAAATTCATTGTACGCAATAGGTTCGGGAGGCCTTTTCGGTAAAGGTATCGGTCAAAGCATACAAAAGAATTTATACATTCCCGAACCGCATACTGATTTTATATTTTCGATATTGGCCGAAGAGCTCGGCTTTATCGGTGCGGTTACCGTTCTTTTGTTATTCCTTGTTATAATCTGGCGTGGGATAAGGATTGCGATGTATGCCCCGGATATACTCGGAAGTTTGATAGCGGTTGGCATAACTTCTTTGATTGCAGTCCAGGTTATCATTAACGTTGCTGTTGTAACGTCATCCATGCCGGCCACAGGTATGCCTCTTCCTTTCTTTACGTACGGCGGCAGTTCTCTTGCTTTCCTAACGGTCGGGTTAGGAATACTGCTCAATATTTCCAGGTCAGTCGGAACCCAATACAGGCTAAAAAGGGAAAAGATGTAAATCCGCTGTTGTTAAAGTAACAGAATTTCTAATGCCGCATAGAATAAATTATGAAAAATCTAAACTAAATTCAGCAGGCATTTCTTAAGATGTTTACTTAACCTGTAAGTTACCCCGTTATTATTGACAACAAAAGCGGAGGTGTTTTTCTTGAGCAGATTCATAATAGAAGGCGGCAACCGGCTTAACGGCGAGCTTAAAATACCGGGTGCTAAAAATGCCGTCTTGCCTATTCTTGCGGCCACAATACTGAATCGAGGAACGAGTACGATTCATAACTGTCCGAACCTGGAAGATGTTGCAACAATGCAGGAGATTCTTGTTTCACTCGGATTACGGGTTGAACGCAGCAATAAAAGTATTGCAGTGCATGGAGACAGTATTGCGACAAATAAAATTCCTGAATCGTCGGCAGGAAAGATGCGAAGCTCGATAGTTTTAATGGGGGCTATATTAGGCCGTATCGGGGAGATTTATATAAGTTATCCGGGAGGATGTGCAATTGGCCCAAGGCCTATCGATATGCATTTAAATGCTTTAAGAAAGATGGGCGCCGAAATTGATGATTTATATAAAGGCATATTACACAGTAAGGTAAAAAGAATGCGGGGCGCCGAAATACTTCTGGACTATCCCAGTGTGGGAGCTACTGAAAACATTATGCTTGCCGCAAGTCTTGCCGAAGGGGTAACAATTATCAGAAATGCAGCGAAAGAACCTGAAATCGTTGATCTTCAGAATTTTCTTCAGAAAATGGGAGTAGAAATAAGCGGAGCCGGAACAGGCGTAATATATATTACCGGTAAGGATGAAATAAAAACTGACGTGTCATACAGCGTAATTCCCGACAGGATCGTAGCGGGTACTTATATGACCTGTGCCGCAGCAGCGGGGGGAGAAATCGTTCTTAACGGCATTGAATATGAACCGGTGAGTTCCACGGTATATTGCCTTAGAAACTGCGGGGTTCATATTGAACCGATTGGTAAAAAGATAATAAGAGTGAAATCGGATAAAATTCCAAAAGCTATCGAAGTCGTACGCACATCGCCTTATCCGGGATTTCCGACAGATATGCAGCCCCAGCTTGTCGCATTGTTATCAAAAGCTTCTGGAACAAGTGTTGTAATAGAGACGGTTTTTGAAAACCGGTACGGGTATGTTGAGCAGTTAATGAGAATGGGAGCGGATATAACGGTCAGGGAGCGGGTAGCGGTAATAAAAGGGGTAAAAAGGTTGACAGGGGCTTTTGTCGACGCATGTGACCTGAGAGGAGGAGCTGCTTTAGTTGTGGCTTCCCTTTGCGCTGAAGGAACCAGCATCATTAATAATATTAAGCATATTGACAGAGGTTATGAATCCTTGGAAGAGCATCTGTCAAGTGTTGGAGCACTAATAAGAAGGGATCAAAGCGGTTGAATTTATTGCCCGCTTTAATTAGCCTTTCTTGCAGGCATGTGCGACGGTATGATATAATTTATAGTTGAAAATAGTTTGAAAAAATACCTGGAACTCCGTATATCATACGCTGCAGGCAGGGATAACAAATGAAAAAGAGTAATAAGGGTTTTACATTTTTTATAACGGTTCTGCTTATCATACTTGGCTTGGCGGCGGTAATGATGTTTTCGCCGCTGTTTTTATTATCACAGATTAAAGTTGATGACATTTCCCGCTATACAAAAGACGATATTATTAATGTCTCCGGAATAGAAAAAGGTCAAAATGCAATGAAATACCTTGGAGGGAGCATGCGGCATCTTTTGCAGATGAGAATGGGAAAAGCCGAGAAATATGTAGAAAACCTTCCATGGGTGAAATCAGCGTTTATACAATTTCAATTCTCCGGAGTTGTACATATTTCCGTTATAGAAAGAAATCCCATCGCATGGATTAAGTATATGGGCAACTATCTGCTTGTGGATGAGGAAGGCGTTGTTCTGGAAGTATCAACGCAATTGGATGAAAGATACCCTGAAATCAGGGGTTTAAAACCGGAGAAATATACAATAGGGAAAATGATTGAAATTGAAAAGCCGGAAAGGATTACATGGCTTGTACAGCTTCTTAAAAGCCTTGAACACGTAGATAGAGATTCATCACAAAGCTTGGTCGAAGCCCTGGATTGGATTGATTTTTCAGAAAATGACGAATTATATATGTCACTGGACAGAAGAATTGCGGCAAGAGTAAATTTAGACAGTGAACTGACATACAGGCTTTCTTTATTAAAAGAAATATATTACAATCATATTAAGAAAGAAGAAAAAGGAATAGTAGACTTTTTTGGGGACAAATATGCAAGATTTATTCCGGAATGATACACTGCTCACCTGTGCGTTCCGGCGTGTTGGAATAGTTTGGTAATTTCTTGTGTTGTTTAAAATACAGATAAGGAAGGAGACTTGTTATGATACCGTTACTCGGCCTAATGCTTGGTTTACTTATCGGTATACTGATCCCGTACAATATTCCTAAAGAATATTCAAATTATGCCGCAGTTGCAATCTTAGCGGCACTGGATTCAGTTTTCGGCGGTTTATATGCATCGATGAATAACAAGTTTAACATTAAAGTCTTTTTATCCGGATTCTTTGGAAATTCGCTGCTCGCTGCTTTATTGGCTTATATCGGTGACCGCCTCGGCATATCGCTGCATCTGGCTGCGGTGTTTGCTTTTGGTAACCGGATATTTCTAAATTTCGGGCTAATTAGAAGAAAACTGCTTGAAAAAAACCATGAAAAAATATAGCTCAAGCTTGATTTTATGATGTATTGAGATATAATATTATTTAAGAAGAAATTTCAATCTTTTTACGGTAAATAACCGGAATTGGAAAAAAATCATTTTTTTGATTGGTTTCAAACAAAAATTGTCTTTACATAAGATAAGATATATAAAGGGGGATACGGGTTTGCTGGAATTTGATATTGATATGGATAACTTTGCCCGCATTAAGGTAGTTGGTGTTGGCGGAGGCGGAAACAACGCGGTAAACCGTATGATTGACGCGGGGCTTCGCGGGGTTGATTTTATCGCTGTAAACACCGATAAGCAAGCATTATTTCTATCAAAAGCCAATACTAAAATCCAAATCGGAGAAAAGCTTACCAAAGGCCTTGGGTCGGGTGCAAACCCGGATATAGGCGAAAAGGCGGCCAATGAAAGCCGTGATGAAATAGCGATGGCAATAAAAGATGCCGATATGGTTTTTGTTACGGCAGGTATGGGCGGGGGAACCGGAACCGGTGCGGTGCCCGTTATTGCACAGATTGCAAGGGAACTTGGAATTCTAACGGTGGGCGTAGTTACCAAACCCTTTATGTTCGAAGGGCGAAAAAGGATGCAGTATGCTGAAAAAGGCGTCGAGAATTTAAAATCAGTAGTTGACACCCTTGTTACAATTCCAAACGACAGGTTATTACAAATAGCCGACAAGAAAACTTCAATGCTCGAAGCTTTTAGAATCGCTGATGATGTGCTAAGGCAGGGCGTCCAGGGTATTTCCGATCTTATTGCCGTTCCCGGTCTTATAAATCTTGATTTTGCGGATGTGAAGACAATAATGCTTGAAACCGGTCTTGCTCATATGGGAATAGGTAAAGGCACAGGNGATAATAAAGCCGAGGAAGCCGCGAAACAGGCGATTTCAAGCCCGCTGCTTGAAACGTCGATAGAAGGCGCAAAGGGTGTATTGCTCAACATTACCGGCGGCCCCGATCTTGGTTTGCAGGAAGTAAATCTGGCGGCGGAGTTAATACAGAATTCCGCAGATCCCGAGGCAAACATTATCTTTGGAGCGGTAATAGACGAGAATCTTAAAGATGAAATGTTAATAACCGTAATTGCTACCGGTTTTGATAAGAGTCCTGTTTTGAAACGTCCGAACAAACTGTTGGATGCAACCCAGGTTGGAGAAGCGGCAAAAGCCGCCGCGGCAACCCAGCAGGATGATGATGACGGCCTTGATATTCCAGTATTCCTGAAAAGGAATCGTTTCAGATAATATTATGTGTTAGCCTGCTGAGCAATAGATAGTGAAATAAAAACAGGGTTTGCCGTAATCTTTTTTAGAAAGGCAAACCCTGTTGGTTAATAAGTTCTCCAAATGCATAGTTATGTAAAATTGCTTATTTTGCTATTGTAATTCTATAAAATACTGCTATAATAAACAGTGTCGAAAAATTGAGAGTTTAATTTTTAAGCTGTAAGAAATTTAAAATTAAAAATGCTGGTGTGGCGCAGTGGTAGCGCAATTGATTCGTAATCAATAGGCCAGGGGTTCAAATCCCCTCACCAGCTCCATAGATTATCTGAAAACCCGCTGTTTTAGCGGGTCTTCATATAATGCTTATTGCAGGTGTTTTCGGACATTCTCTCTCCAAAGAATATATCGCTATTCCATTAGTTTAAAAAATATAATAGAATATATATAGGCAGATTGTTTTTTAAAACTACATAAACTATATTAGGAGAGTATGGGTATATATTTTGGGGGGAGGTAATGCATGATGAAAATGATTATGGCAATTATCAGCGATGAAGACAGCAATTCCGTAATTAACGAACTTGGTCAAAATGGATTCGGTGTAACCCGTTTATGTTCGACAGGGGGCTTTCTCAGAGCCGGTAATACAACTATCATGGTTGGTACGGATGAAGAAAAAATTTCAGAGGCTATTGAGATTATCAAAAGCAAGTGTAAAACACGGAAAAAAGCGATCCCTAACTTGGAAATGTCAGGCGGAATGGGTGTTATGGGCGCGGCATACCCGCTGGAAGTAACGGTGGGCGGTGCTACATTATTTGTTTTGAATGTCGAGAGGTTTGAAAAGTTATAATTTCGTTTGTTACTTTTAACTGACTATTAGGATGAAACATTTATGAAAAAACTGAATATAAAATCGCAGCCGGCCGAAACATATGTGCTGGCAGATAAAGAATACGAACGGAGCCGGTTTTATGCAATAATTGAAAGTATTTCAGCCCGTATAATATTTGGCTTTACAACAGGAGCATTTTTAGCCGGTTTTTTGAAATATATTGGAGCGGAAGATAAGCTATGCGGACAGATTTCCGCATTAACGGTTCTGGCTGGAGTTATACAATTTTTTTCTCCGTTTGTTCTGGAAAAATTAAATAGACGAAAAGCGGTTGTTGCCTCGTTTAGTGCAATACACCGCTTCATGCTGGTTATGCTTGTTTTGGTGCCGGTATTACCGGTATCAATGATAGGGCGACTTTACATAACCGCGGCGTTGTATTTTGTTTCTCATTTAATGGTTAATGCTGTAGCGCCGGCAGCCACTAATCTTATAATAAGCATTGTTCCCCAAAAAATGAGGGGCAGGTATTTCAGCAATCGGGAAGCATATCTTATATTTGCATCCAGTGTGTTAAATATAATCATGGGGAAGGTGCTTGATGTTTTTAAACTTCAGAACAAAACATACGAAGGATACCTGATAATGTATGCGGTTGCGTTAGCTGCAATGCTTTTAAACCTTTTTTCGTATATAAAAATAAAAGAGCCGCCGCTGCCTGTTCCAAGGAAAAATATAAATTTCAAAATGCTTTTCAGCTTGCCTTTAAAGGAAAAAAAGTTCAGGAAAATTATTGTTCTTTTCTTTCTGTGGGGCTTGTCACTTAATTTTGCGTCTCCGTTCTTTTCGGTGTATATGGTATCAAAGCTTGAACTAAGCTATACCTTTATTATGATAAGCGGCTTTTTAAATTCGTTGAGCTATGTTATTGCAACCAGATTCTGGGGAAGGGTAGCCGATCGATTCTCTTTTACATATTCGGCGATGCTTTCGATTGCATTGCTGGGTATTACGCATGCTTGCTGGTTTTTTGCCTCACCGGATTCAGTTTTGCTTTACCCGGTTGTTGTTTTGCTCCATATACTGTCCGGTATTGCCTGGGGAGGTGCTGGTATTTCACTCTTTAACGTGCCTTATGAATATACCCCTGAAGAGGGCAGAACAGTTTATCTTGGTTTTAATGCCGCACTAAGCGGGTTAGTCGGATTTTTATCTTCTAACCTTTCTTCGTGGATAGTTGGAGCAATGGAAAACTTCAAAGGTGTTGTTTTTGGAATGACAATAACTCAGTTTCAGCTTATTTTTGCTGCTTCAGGGTTAACAACTGTTCTGACAGCACTATTTATACGCACGAAAATACTTCGCGGACAGGAAACGCCGGCAGATACCGTGTCCCGGGAGAGCTGACTGAATCTGAAAAGGTTTTATACCCGAACTTTACTTATACATACCAAATGGTATAATGTAATCTGCATCATGTTTTGGAAAAATTAAATTCTATAAAAAGAAAGGGATGAGATATTATGAGCCTAATTTTATTGGAACAAATCCGTCCGCAAATAAAGGAGCTATTGGAAAGCATACTTGAATTGAGGGATTCACTTTGATGTGCCGGCATTGGANAAAGAACTGGCGGAGCTAGATCGAAAAGCTCAGGAACCGGATTTTTGGAACGACATGGATAATTCCCAGCGGATTTTGCAACAAAGTAAAAGTATCAGGGAAAAGCTTAACGATTATATTTCACTGGAAAATGATTGCCATGATTTGTTGACTCTTGTTGAACTTGGACTGGAAGAAAAGGATGAAAGCCTCCTGTCCGAAGTTCAGGAAAACTTTGATGATTTAAGCAAGAGGTTTGAAAAGTTAAAGCTGAAAACACTATTAAACGGTGAATATGACAGAAACGATGCGATATTAACTCTTCACGCGGGAGCAGGCGGAACTGAGGCTATGGATTGGGTGCAGATGTTATTTCGGATGTATTCAAGATGGGCTGAAAACAACGGGTTTAAGACTCGCGTACTGGACTTCCTTGAAGGCGACGAAGCAGGAATTAAAAGCATTACCGTTGAGGTGACGGGAGAAAATGCTTATGGTTTTTTAAAAAGCGAAAAAGGTGTTCACCGCCTTGTACGGATTTCTCCCTTCGACTCGTCCGGAAGACGGCATACATCATTTGCATCAATGGATGTTGTTCCTGTTATGGATGAGTCCATAGAAATTGATATCAATCCTGATGATATAAAGATGGATGTGTACCGTTCCAGCGGAGCGGGCGGGCAGCATGTGAACAANACTTCCTCCGCGGTAAGGATAACGCATCTTCCTACCGGTATTGTAGTTTCATGCCAGAATGAAAGATCTCAGCATCAAAACAGGGAAACCGCAATGAAAATACTTTACGCTAAGCTTTTGGAAATAAAGGAAATTGAGAAGCAGCAAAAAATCAGCGCATTAAAGGGAGAGCAGATGGACATAGCCTGGGGAAGCCAAATACGCTCCTATGTATTCTGCCCTTATACTATGGTAAAGGATCACCGTACCGGTTATGAAGAGGGAAACATACAAAAGGTTATGGACGGTGAAATAGACGAGTTTATAAGTGCGTATCTTGCTTTATCGGCAAAAAAAGTTAATAAACAATAATAAAGCACAAACGGTAACAGCCACTGCCTGTTACCGTTTAACGCTTTTCTTTTTTATCCACTTGACGAATTTAATAATGAGTATAATTGCTTCTATTACGGCGAGCCCGACGATTATATAGAAAATTTCCTTATATTCCATAATTCTTTTCTTAATCTTATCGAACTTGGACATTTCAGGGAGTATCTCCCTGTCGGGAAACAAATCGACAGTGATGACGGTGCCATCGGCAAGTGTGAACTTTGCGGTTCCAAGAAGGGTATTTTTGTATAACGGGAGCTTAAAATTTTCGTTAACTTTTTCGATTTTAAATTCAAGAATATAGTTATCACCGACCGGGTATGTATAATAAACATCACTTCCAACCACAAGGGGCACTTCATGGCCTTCTATAATTGCTCTATCCATGGTCTGGCCTTTTGCTACCAATATGCCTCTTCTGAAGTTTGTAAAACCGTAATCAAAAAGTTTCATACTATCGGAATACATGCTGTCCGAAGGTGAATCGAGCAAAATACAAAGCAGTCGTTGCTGTCCGCGCGTAACGGTTGTTATAACGGTTTGGAATTTTGGATCGTTGTAGTCTACCTTCCCGCCGTCAACACCATCATAACTCCAGAACATGTCGTTGAGGTTTGTCAGCACTATTGTTTTTTCTTCGTCAAACCAGGGTTTCGCCTGCGATGAAAAAACGGTATCGAAAGCAGGGTTTGCGGTTAGCGCATGCCTTAATAGTATCGCGAGATCAGATGCAGTTGTGCGCTGGTTTTCATTATATGTGCCGGTGGGGTTTGCATAAACGGTATTTTTCATGTTTAATGATGCAGCATAGTCATTCATCATTTTCACAAAATCGTCAACAGTTCCTCCCACAGCTTCCGCAAGAGCAATTGTCGCGTCATTCGCGTTATTAAGCATTGATGCGTAAACCAAGCTTTCCGTCTGGTATTTCTCTCCTACTGTTAGCCCAAGTAAAGCGCCGTCGGCGTTTACAGCTTCTTTGCTCGCGGTGACCATTGTATTGGGGTCTAACTTCTCTATGGCAATTAAAGCGGTCATAAGCTTTGAAGCCGCAGCGATGTGTAATGGCTCATCAGGGTTTTTTGAATAAAGGACCTGACCCCTTCTTAATTCAAGCATCAAAGCCGAAGCAGCTTCAATCATAGGTTCTGAATTAAAGGCAGAAGCCGGCAGCGAAAGAAACAATATAAATGCTAATGAAATTGCAGCAGTATGTCTTTTTATCATAAAAAAGCCTCCGAAACAAATATCAATTATGCCGCATGTTATATCTATATAATACCATATTCCCCGGAAAAACGGATTCAAAAATATATTCTAAATTCTGATAACATATATATTTATCTATATTAGGATATTCCTTATCAATAGTTTTACACATTTTCATTTTCAAAACAAGTTTTTTATAAAAAAATGGCATAAAAACGCCATATTTTCCCATAATAAGACGAGGGACAAAGAGATTTTAAAATGCAAATGCGTTATCCAGGCGAACGGGGAGGTATGGTTTGTCAGGGGAAAAGGTAAGGATTTCACCGAACCAAATAACTGTTATAATAATAACACTGATAATATCAACGGTAGACATATTTCTGCCGAACTTTGTTGCGAGGGAAGCAAAAAAGGATTCATGGCTTTCAGTTATTATTGCAGTTGCTGCAGTGCTGCCGGTTGTGTTAATTCATTTAATGCTTTACCGTAAATACCGGGAAAGTACGTTAATTGAAATTTGTAAAAAAACCGGCGGAAAAGTTTTCGGAATATTTTTCGGTTTATCGTATGTTTTATATTTTTTGCTGATTTCATGGACCGTTACAGGTGAAATGAGCATAGTTATGAATTCCGCGTTTTTACCGCTGACCCCATCATGGTTTTTTTTGACGGTATCGGTCCTGGTTTCGGCTTATGCGGTTTCGAGGGGTATTGAAGCAATCGCAAGATTAAGTGAAATTCTGCTGCCTGTGGGAATTTTTGCGTTTTTATTTCTCTTTGCTGAGAATGTGAAAAATGTAGATTTTAAAAACTTTCTTCCTGTTTTAAGCGAAGGAATTACTCCACCGGTGCGGGGCGGGCTTATAATTGCAGGAGTACTTTTTGAAATTATAGTTATAATGCAAATACTGCCGTTTGCAAGCGACCAAAAAAGAGTTGGAAGGCCAGTGTATATAGGATTGCTGATTAGCGGCGCATGTATATTTGCCGGTACGATTATATACGGTTTTTTCGGTCAATTAACCGAAGCTTTCTTGCTGCCGGCACTTGAATTTGCACGGTATGCTCCGATAGATTCAAATATTCAAAGCCTGGATATTTTTATCATTGCTATCTGGATTACCGGTATTTATATAAAAATAATGGTTTTTTATTATACGGCGGTATTTTCTCTTGCGCAGCTTTTTTCAATTGAGGATTATAAAAGATTGGTTATTCCTGTTGGTCTCTTTATTTACAGTATGTGTACCGTATCATGCGAAAAAGTTACCGCGGGAATGAACTTTATTCACTATATTTTCCCCGTATACTCTATGACAATGGGTTTTTTGATTCCGGGGTTGATGCTGATAATTAGTTATTTCAGCAAAAAGAGTGCAAAAGCAGCGGCTTGAAAAGCTGAAAATTTGCCTCAATTAAGGTCTAATCGGAATAGCCAAAACATGTAAAAATATTCTGAACTAATTGATTGAAGTATTAAACAAAAACTCCGAAATAGGCCTATAAATATCGGTAATGAATTCAGCCGGTGTTTTTAAGGATAAGTTGTAAATAAACGAACAAATATAAACAAATGATATTACAAATAAAACAATAAAAATAACTATTTCTTTTTTATATCCTTTTTTACAATAATGAATAATTTGAATAACAGCATATGCCCAAAACAATAAAAGTATAATAACGGGTGACTGCATAATTATTTCCTCAGCTTAGAAATTGTACGGGTTAAAAGACCTAACTGCTTAATTTTCAGGTCAACATCATATTTAACATCAATCTCTGGAAAAATATCACGCCAGTCATTTTTAACCTGTTTCCATATGGCTGGGTGGTATGCGCTTAGTTCTTTATGGAACTCGACAAAATCGGTGTGAAACCGGTTTTGGGCTAAATCCATTGTCAAAGCCATATTGGAAATAAATTTTTGCTTAATCTTTTTTTCGAGCTCTTTAATAAAAACCGGATCGAGATCTTCAATTGCTCCGTCAATTTCCGCTATAGCAGCCGAAATTTTTGTGGAGATTTTTGCCTTCAAATTGTTTACGGAAGCGTCAGGAAACGAAATTTTAGTGTTCGATTGAAGAATGTCCAGTGTTACGTTATATTCCAAGCCATTTTGGTCTTCATAATAAACGATTGACCTTTTTAATTTATTCCCGATAAGAAGGTATCCTTGGATTTCATCGTCAGAAAGCCAGCCCGCAAGCTTATTTCTGTCTATAACCGCCCCTCCGCCGATATATGCGACTGAATAAAGCTCATCTTTATTATACAGCTTTAGATGCTCCTGCCTGTTTATTGAAAAAGGCAATTTCAATGTTTCATACGAACTCATGTTACCTATAACATATCCGCCGTGTTCCATTGAAAAAGCATTATGCTCAAAATCCTTCATTTCCAAAGCAAAAGCGCCGGACCACAATTTGGTGTTTTCAATAAGCCCTAACAATTCCTGAAACAGGCTCTGCTCGAGATTGGACGGTATTTGCATCAGTTCCTCGGCTCTTCCCTTTGTCACAAAAACAGTGGTATCGTATCTGAATTCGCGGTTCCGCCCAAGGAGATCACTGATATTGCCGATACCCTTCTTTGCCTTTTCTTCGCCGATCAGGATTATTTTATTATGCATCCAGACAAGGGTTCTTGTCGCAGTCTGTCTGAGATTTCGCATTGCTTCAAAGGCTGATTTGCCTGACGCGGTTCCAAACCATGTTGTCGGAGTTGTGCCCTGAGTTGCAGCACGCCCGAAAGGCTGAACTGAAAGAACGGTGACACGCTCAAGCCCATCATCGTCCAAATCAAAACCTGTTACAACCACAATGCCTATTTCGCTTAATTCCCGCGCGTCCCAGCATGAGCTTAGAAATGCAAAAGACATGGCAAGAATAAAAAATATTGTTTTTTTAATTGTTTTTCTCTCCCTTTTTTGAAGTTTTATTTTTAAATTTTGTGTGTACGATGTTCCCCGTTTCCAAATACGACGGCCGTTCGGTTTGTGCTGAAACAGGACCATGCAGAAAGCTGTTAATTATATCTTTAACGTTCAGNGGCCCAAAAGGTGCAAGGTATGGAATACCGAATGAGCGCCGTGATACCATGTGTATAAGAATTATTAGCAGTAAGCTGATAATGCCGAATATTCCGGAAATTGACGCGGCGATCATGAATGGGAAACGCAGAATACGCAAAGTATTGTTTGTCGCATAGCCTGGCACTGCGAATGCTGTAATTGATGTAAGCGCCACAACTATAATCATTGCCTGCGATGCGATACCTGCCTCAACGACGCTTTGACCAATAACAAGCCCGCCTACGATGCTTATTGATGGTCCGATCGGTTTTGGTATTCTGACACTTGCTTCCCTGATAAGCTCAAATACCATTTCCATAATAAGAGCTTCCGCGATAGCGGGAAACGGAATACCAGCACGCGAGCTTGCGATTGTAATCAAAAGCTGGGTTGGTATCATGCCGGGGTGGAAAACGGTAAGCGCTATATAGACGGCAGGGCTTAACGTGGATATTAATAACGCCGTAAACCTTATAATACGGATAAACATTGCGATGTAATAGTGCATGTAAGCTTCATCCGCTGTTTTAATAATATCTATGAATACCGCGGGAATAATAATAGCAAACGGTGAGCCGTCCATTAACAGTGCTACCCGTCCTTCAAGGAGAAGGCTGACACATCGGTCGGGCCTTTCGGTGAGGATTTCCTGCGGAAACGGGGAATAATTATTTTCCTGGAAAAACCTTCGCAGATGCCCCGAATCTACAAAGCCGTCCGTATCTATTTCAGAGAGTTTTTTTTTCATTCTGTCAACCAGTTGTTTCTTTGCGGTTCCTTCAATATATGCAAGAATTATAGTATTCTTTGTGAGCCGACCAAGTTGCAGATATTCCATTTTAAATTTCGATGTTTTTATTCTTTTTCGTAAAAGTGAGTAATTAAGTGAAATATCTTCAACAAAGCCTTCCTGCGGACCGATTGTGGTTGTTTCCGCAATTGCTTCGCCTACCTGTCTGCCTCTTTCTTTGTGAACACTGACAATTATTGCCTCTTTTATGTTTTCAACAAGAATTGCGCAGTCGCCGGAGTAGATCGCGTGAAGAAAATCTTTGGTATCGGTTACGGTTTTTGCTTTGTGTACCGGAAGAAACCTCTTTAGTATCGTTTCTGAGTTTCTAAATGAATATGGTTTTTCATGACAGGGATGCATAAACTGTTTCAGAATAAACCTGTTGACATTTTCGTAAGAAATGAGGCTTTCAAAAAAGAAAACGCATCCCTTGAGAGTTTTTTCCACCAGAAATTCCCTTATTGAAAAGTCGTAGCAGTTTTCAAACAGATTTGTGATATTTCTTATTTTTTCTTCAAAAGAGCCGGACAAAATTAACGGTACGTCTTCTATATCCGGTTCAAACCTTTTATCTTTTTTAAAAAACATGTCTTTGAATGACATTTACGCTGTACCCCATATTGGTAATTTTACCAATAGCATTTGCCAAATATTATCGAATTATACCGGGTAGCCGCGTTATCTATTATGCTTGCCAATCAAATAAAAAACGAACGCGATAAATATATTAATAACGCATTCGTTCTATTATTGGATACAGCTTTAGGAAAAGTGAAATAGTTTAATCAACAATAAAAGGTGTAATATCCTTCATGAAGTCAGAAGGATCGTCAGTATGAGCTTCCACTCTTATAGGCTTGCTCAAATCAAGACTGAATATGCCCATGATTGATTTTGCGTCAACAATGTATCGACCGGATGTAAGATCAACATCAAAATCATATCGGTTAACAATGTTGACAAAATCCTTTACATCGTTTATGGATTTCAGCATGATATTAAAAGTTTTCATAGTATTATAGCACCGCCTTTCAAGCGTATTTTCCAACATATAGTTTAAACTAAATATATATTATCCGGTACAGAAGCATTAGTCAATTACATTTTTGTTAAATTTGTTAGTTACACCGGTTTTATTATTGTTGCGCTGTCGGATAATTTCTGAGAAAATAAATATACTGACAGATATAGAGTTCCAGCAGGTGTTATCTATGAAAACAGTGGCTTTTATCACACTTGGATGCAAAGTTAATATTTATGAAACAGAGGGAATGAAAAGGATTTTTGAAGAAGGCGGATATGAAGTGGTGCCGCCTGACTGCGCTGCGGATGTTTACGTTATAAATACATGTACGGTTACGCATTTAAGCGAAAGAAAATCAAGGCAGATGATCCGCAGAGCGAAGCGAATTAATCCCCGGGCAATAATTGCTGCGGTAGGCTGTTATTCGCAGATTGCTCCCGAAGAGGCATTGGCTGTTGACGGAGTAAATCTTGTTATTGGTAATAACCATAAGCATGAAATTCTTGAACTTGTTGAACAAGCCGGTTTGGAAACCAAAAAGGTGCTGGTTTCCGAAAGGCGTGAATTAAACAATTACGAGGATCTGAAAGTTGAATGTTACACCGGGCATACCAGGGCATTTTTGAAAATACAGGACGGGTGTGATCAGTTTTGCAGTTACTGTATTATACCTATTGCCAGAGGGAAAATCCGCAGCAGAAACCCCGACAGTATAATTGATGAAGCTAAGGCGCTTGCGGATAAGGGTTTTTGCGAAATTGTCCTTACGGGTATACACATAACTTCTTATGGTAGGGATATTAAAGGGGCAACACTTTTAGACATTATATATGAGCTGGGCAGGATAGAAAGTATAAAACGGATCAGGCTCGGTTCATTAGAGCCTCTTTACATGTCTTCTGATATAGTTAGGAAAATGGCACAGACAGAAAAACTCTGCCCGCATTTTCACTTATCCCTTCAAAGCGGATGCGATGAAACGCTGAAAAGGATGAACCGTAAGTATACAACAGCCGAATACGAAGAAATTGTGGCGATCATTCGTGACACATTCACCGATGCGGCAATCACAACCGATATCATGGTCGGATTTCCGGGGGAAACCGAGGAGGAATTTGAACAAACCTGTAATTTTGTGAACAGGATTGGTTTCAGCCAGGCTCACATTTTCAAGTTTTCAGAAAGAAAAGGGACGAAAGCGGCAGATATGCCAGACCAAATACCTCCGTTTGAAAAGGACAGGCGAAGCAAAATCCTTTCGGAAATATGTGAGAAATCAAAAGAACAATACAGGGCAGCTTATATTGGAAGGAATATGGATGTTTTGTTTGAGCAAAAAAGGGGTAAATTATGGGAAGGACTAACAACAAACTATATTCCTGTTCAGGTGAAATATGATGGCATTCTTACAGGAAATATAAAGATTGTCCATTTGGAAAAAAGCTTAAACGGGGTTATTTTAGGACATATTATATAACTATCTGATAGAAATGTTTGTAAAAACAGCATATTGTAATGTTTGTACTAATATATTACTATATAATTGATGATAATTATTTGATTTTTATCAACAGGGAAATGGAGTGATTGGGTTGAATCATGAAACTATGATGTTTAAAGTAGATAAAGAAAGCAATAACCAGGCAAGAGAGATACTTTTAGCGGTTTATGAGGCATTGAAAGAAAAGGGATATAACCCAATCAGCCAGATTGTTGGTTATATTCTTTCAGGAGACCCTACGTATATTACTAACCATAAAAATGCCAGGAGTGTAATACGAAAGATTGAACGCGATGAGCTTCTGGAGGAACTGGTTAAATCTTATCTTGAAGAAAACTGAAACGGTTGTAAGCTGTAAAAGCAAAAAAATAATCATTCTCATTCCGAAAATCCTGAGGAAAACTTAATTGGTTGTAAACCCGCGCAGAGGCGTGGGTTTTTGTATGTACGGTTTTTTTCTTTATTCAATCCAATTACCCAATTTTACCTTTACTTTTAATAAAAACTGGGGTATTCTATATAACGAACGACGGGCACTTGTTTAGAACAGTTTCATCCGTTGTGAATTTTTGAATGGAAGGAGTTTTTTATATGAAGCAATATTTAGAAATTGAAAGCGTATACGGCAGAGAGATTCTTGACTCAAGAGGAAATCCCACGGTCGAAGTTGAAGTTATTGTTGAAGGCGGCTATATTGGCCGTGCAGCGGTACCATCCGGGGCGTCCACGGGAGCATTCGAGGCTGTCGAATTGCGTGACGGCGATAAGGAAAGGTATTTGGGTAAAGGTGTCCTTAAGGCTGTTGATAATATTAATGATATTATCGCTCCTGAAATCGAGGGGATGAACGTTTTTGACCAGGTTCTTATCGATAAGGCAATGATAGAGCTTGATGGGACAAAGAATAAAGGCAAGCTTGGAGCAAACGCAATTCTTGGAGTATCTCTGGCAGTTGCCAAAGCGGCAGCCGAAGCTCTTGGAATTTCATTATACCAGTATATAGGCGGTACAAATGCAAAGGTACTTCCGGTACCGATGATGAATATAATAAACGGCGGAAAGCATGCTGATAACAGTGTTACCATTCAGGAATTCATGATAATGCCGGTTGGCGCGAAAAGCTTCAGACAGGCTCTTCAATGGTGCGCCGAAGTGTTCCATAACTTGAAGAAAGTTTTAAAATCCAAAGGTTATAGCACTGCGGTTGGCGATGAAGGCGGATTTGCGCCAAATTTGAAATCCGACGAAGAAGCTATGCAGGTTATAGTTGAAGCAATAAATTTGGCCGGATTTAAGCCCGGTGAGGATTTCCGGCTTGCTATTGACGCCGCAGCCACCGAAATGTACGAAGAGGCTAAAGCTAAAGGAAAAGAAGGGAACTATTATTTCTGGAAAACTGATATTATGAAGACCAGGGAAGAAATGATTGCGTTCTGGGAAGAGATGGTATCAAAATATCCGATTATATCAATTGAAGACGGTTTGGCGGAGGATGACTGGGAAGCCTGGAAACTGCTTACCGAAAGGCTTGGCGGCAAGGTTCAGTTAGTTGGTGACGACCTGTTTGTAACGAACACCGAAAGGCTTAGCAAGGGCATAGATATGGGTGTTGCAAACTCCATTCTTATAAAGGTAAATCAGATCGGTACGCTTACCGAAACCCTTGAAGCAATTGAAATGGCTAACAGGGCAGGATATACCGCTGTTACATCGCACAGATCCGGTGAAACTGAAGATGCTACGATTGCAGATATTGCCGTGGCGACAAATTCAGGACAAATTAAGACCGGCGCTCCCTCCCGGACAGATCGCGTAGCGAAGTATAATCAGCTTCTAAGAATAGAAGAAGAATTGGATACCGCCGCTGAATATCCCGGCATTAAAGCGTTTTTCAACCTGTAAAAACTGTCAAGGCTGTCAAGGGGACGGTTCTTTTGACACAAAGTGATAAATTCAATGGGATGGTTCTCCCGGCCCGGAATACCGGACTAAAGCGCGGGCTGGAAGAACCGTCCCCCTTACAACCTTTCAAAGTACAATTCGGGTAATATAATTTGAATTTCATTATCGGTATTTTCTTTTTTCCAATATACGATAAAATTAATTTTTGCTGATTTAAGCATATAACCGTTCCCTTTTACAGAGGTAATTTTTTCTTGCCCCTGTTTTGAAAACCTTAATACGGCTTGTCCTTTTTCGTTTAAGCAATACTCACCATTGACGGCAAGTTCATCACCGCTGAACAGTTCGGAAATTTGACGCTGACATGACATGAAAAAGTCAAGATGAACATCTTTATGTGAAAGCTGTAATGCTAATTGGCGGGGTGGTAAATAAACATTATTATCATTAACCGTTTCAAGGTTTTCAGTATTAATAGAATCCAAATAGCTGCCATTATAATGAATGGTAAGATTCATTTTTGCTCTTGTCATAGCAACATACAAAAGCCTCAGCTTTTCGTCCTTGTTTGGGCAGAAACCGTCGAGCATAATAAAGACATTGTCAAACTCACGGCCTTTTGCTTTATGCATTGTTGATACAAGGACTGTATCGGTCTTTTCATCATAGAAGTCTTCGAGATTCGATTCACGAATAAAAATTTCCAGGTCGGATTTATATTTTGTTTTGACATGCGTTAATTCGAACTCTCTGATAATGTTTTTAATTATTTCATAATTTGTGTGCCTTCCAAACTGCTCTTTTACTTTTCGTTTTGCATCCTCCCAAACTTCATCACCTATGGCGTAAGCTTTGCCGCCCATATTCAATCGATTAAGAAAATATCTGATTTCGAGCAAATTATATAAACTAAATCCGTCATTCGATTGAATAAGTTTCGCCGGCATGCCGTTATTCAGAAGCAATCCGGTTATTTGCAGCGCTTCGCCGTTTTTATTGGTTAATACGCATGTGCTTCCTGAAAGATCCTGTGTCAGAATATCATTTACCACAGGTTCAATAAGGTTTGTCGTTCTGTATTTAAGTATTCTTATTCTACCGTTGTCCTTTTGAGAAGGCTGGATTTTAGTGTGTTTCAAACGATTTCTGATTTTCATCGCAAACTGATTTGTAAAACTGACAAGGTTTGCCCTGCTTCTGAAGTTCTCAACCAACTCATAGACGGTCGCATTTTTTTCTTTAATTAACCGCTTCATATATTCCGAGCTTGAGCCCCTGAATTCGTAGATATTCTGATCATCATCCCCAACTGCTATTACGCGCATATCCTCGTTATATTCCATAAGACACTTTATAAGCTCAAACTCATTTGCATCCATGTCCTGCGCTTCGTCAATAACCATTACCGTTTTGGTTATTTGCGAAGGTTCAACTTCACCGTTCTTAATTTTAATAACGGCTTCTTCAATAATTTTATCGGACTTTTCAATAGTACCGACCTTGCCGAGCAAGTCGAAGCAATAAGAGTGGAATGTTTTAATATCTATGAAATTTGCGGCATTGCCGTAAAGCTTTATAAGCCTTTTTTTGAACTCGTTTGCCGCCGATCTTGAGAATGTCAACATCAGCAGCTGCTCATGCTTTACATCTTCAATATATAAAAGGGAAGCCAGTTTGTGAACCAATACCCGGGTCTTTCCACTTCCAGGTCCGGCGGCAACTACAATATGCTTTGATTTGTTATCGTTTATGATATTTAGCTGGGACGGACTCAAACTGCCAAAAAGCTGTTTGAACTTAGCGGGGGTAATTGTTTTTCTAATCTGATTCTTTCTGCTTCCTTTAAAATATTTCACAAGGAACGAGCTGTAGTTCAGTTGAAAATAATCATCGACAAACTGAAGCGCCGCTTTATAATCATCAATCATTTTTTTGGCGTATTCCCCGACAATATGGATCTGCTGTACTTTGTTATCGTAATACTCATCCAGTTTTCGATAGTCATCGGCCTTATAACGTTTTTTATTATTCATTTCAAGCCGTTCTATATCCATTGCATTGTAGAAAACTAAAAAACCGCCTTCCAGATATAGCGCGTCAATCCTTGACAGGTAAAACAGCGCGTCCTCAATATCTTTATGGGTGGTTTTGGTTCCAAACATTGTAATTTGGTTATTAAACGCTTCTTTTAACTCAAGCCTGGAAAACTCAACCGGTATTTCTCCTTTGGAATTAGCGTCCTGTGAAGCTGTGCTTACTTTACTATACAGGTATTCCAATATAAATTTTGCTGTCTCATAACGTTTTATAATTTTCTCTCCGACAATTTCTTTATTATAAAGGGTATAAACTGCAAGATGATTCGGAGGTATCGTCTTACGCTTTATCAATTTGTTTATCGCCCACAAATTCGTAATAGTTTTCAGTTTATTCGGTGTTATATCGCTGCATCCATACTTTTCAGCCTGTTCATTAAGCTCCTTTATATGAAAAGTTTTTTCATCCTCGGTAAGAACGGTAAGTAAAAAGTCTTCAATCTTTCTGTACATGTTCAAAATATTCAGCGAATTGTTAATATTCTCCTTTTTCTTTATATATGCTGATAAATCCTTAGCGTCGGACAGAAGCCGTTCTTCACGAAGCAAATTTACTATATGTATTACAGTTTCTTTTTCAATACCGAGACGGTCCGCGATATAGTCAACCCTCGCTTCAGCCTCCTCAGTATCTGCACGGCTTCTGCTTCTGGTGGCTATAAGCATTTTTATTATCCTTATAGCCTGTACCTTTTCATCATCGGTAAAAATGCCCGAGGCGTTGATTTTGCTTATCGCCTCCTGTGCATTCCTTGCCAGGATGCTGTCGGCATATACCCTGGGCATATTTTGCCCTCTTTTTATATAGCCGGCTTCTTCAAGGGCGTTGATTGCAGTTTTAACCTTTGTTTCGAGGTCAAAGATGTTCTCGTCCCATCCGGCTTCACGAGCAATTTCCAAAGCCGACCGGGATACTCTTTTTCGCATTCTTGTAATGGATTTTATTGCTCTCCATATTTGCTGGATTTCCTTGATGCTTAGTTTGGTCTGGTTCAAAAGAATAAAATGCTTGTTAAGGTCTTCATCGTTGTATAATACATAGCAATCCGCCTGAATGGATTCATCTCTCCCAGCCCTTCCCGCTTCCTGAACGTAGTTTTCAAGGGAATCGGATATATCATAGTGGATAACCATGCCAACATCCTTTTTGTCGACTCCCATACCGAAGGCCGACGTTGCAACCATTATTTGAACATCCCCTTTAATGAACGCATCCTGGTTTTCTGTTTTTACCTGCTTATCCATTTGCCCATGATAAGACCTTGCTTCATAGCCGTCTTCGCATAACCTTGAGGCCAGTATTTCAGCTCTTTTTGTTCTCGAAACATAAACAATCGTTGGGCAGTTTTTTTCATCAATTAAATTTCTTATTGTAATATATTTGTCCTCACCGCCGTCCTTTTCCAATACCTTATAACGAAGGTTGCTTCTTGATGCGTTGGTTCTGAACAATTCCAGCTCAACGGACAGCTTTTCCCTGAAATATTCTCTTATATCGTCAATAACTTTTTGTTTTGCCGTGGCTGTAAAACAGGAAACAGGGATTCCGTCGGTGAGGTTTTTCTTTTCCTGGTATGACCTTATGAATTCGCCGATATATAAATAATCGACCCTGAAATCCTGACCCCATGCGGAAAAACAGTGTGCTTCATCGATAACAAAACGGACGACATTCCTGCCAAGCAGCAGTTTTTCAATCGTTTTTGAACGCAGCGATTCCGGTGATATATAAAGAATTGAGGCCGAGCCATCTTCCACGCGTTCAATTGATTTTGCTCTTTCGATCGGATCAAGCAAACCGTTTATTGTGACCGCGTCGGTTATACCGACTTTTTCAAGATTATCAACCTGATCCTTCATCAGTGACTGCAGGGGTGATATAACGACAGTCAGGCCTTTCGTGTTAATGCCGCTCATGAGAGCCGGAAGCTGGAACGTCACCGATTTACCGCCCCCGGTTGGGAATATCGCCAGAAGTGATTTATTGTCGACTGCCGCCTGGGCTGCATTTTTCTGCAGGGGTTCACCTGCATACATTCTGAATGAATCGAAACCAAAAAACCGTTTTAAGCCTTTTTGTATATCAAGTGCTTCGCTGCAGTATTCGCAGCCTGTCAAACACAACTTATTCCTTAAAAATCGCATCACCTGCTCAACACCGGGGTAAGTTTTTACTACCCATGGAGGGGTAATTGAATATCTGCTTTGTGTATTTATTAATGCAAGGCAATAGGATAATTCCACCGGGTTCTCGCCGATTAATTTATTCAGGTTGACATTTTCACAAATCAAAGAATGAAATTTTGTACGGATCATGTTTTCCAAATCATTTATATAAGCATCTTGACCAACAAAACGGAAAAAAGCTTTAAATTCTCTCCTGTTATGCAAAAGACCAAAAAAGATATTCTTAAGACTGCCATCAAGCTGTTGGAATGCTGCGACTTCGTCATAAAAAAGGTCCCGGGCTTTTATTGAATCATTCAGAGGATTATTTATTTCATCTGTTTGCAGTTTATCATCCTTTAGCAGTGAATGATAAGGCTTTGCGGGGAATAGAAGTGGTGACAGAAACAAAGTGTCAATTATGTATTCATCACTTATTCCGGCTTCGGTAACCGCGTTTTGAATATATTTTATATCATGGTTCAATATGTTATGGCCGCAAACGTATTTTGAACCTTTAATAAACTCTATAAAAGCGGCAACGGAATCTGAATGAAAGCTGTTTCCGTTATCTTTAACAGCGCCAATATCAAGGATTTTATTGTTTTTAGGATCAATTTCAGTATCAACAAAAACAATCGGATTCATAAATAATACCTTAAATCATGTTTTTATTTTGCCAGCTTTTAAATATGGTACATGGCTTGTCTTTCGCATTGCCATGATAAAAGTATTATACAACAACACGCATGAATACCACAAATTTTTCAACAAGAGATGAAGTTATAGCAATTAGAAAGACTTCCCGATATATTATTTTTCCCATAAATTGCTGTATAATAACATTATTTTGGTAATATTTTCAACAAAATGCGGATTGGGTTTAAAGACGATAATGAAACATTAGTTGAGACGCTGTAAATAAACGATGTACAAATAGCCAACTTTTAATGGGACAATAAGATTTATCCCTGGTCTTAATATAGTATGCTGAAATTGCGCTTTTTCAAATGTGTAACGAAGCAAAAGATGGGCGGGAGCCCATCTTTTGCTTCGTTAGTGTTAATTTCCGATAATATTTACAATACGGATATTTTCATTCCATTGAACAGTAACTCCAAACACTTCCTGAATAAAGGAAGCGGGAACATATGTCCTTTTATTCATTGCTATAACTTCCGAACTAAGAGTTTTAGGTTCATAATCAACCATAACATCTGTGCTGTTAAGCTTTAATGTAATAACGGTATCATTCCATATGCCCGTAACAATTTTACTTTTTTCGTTCCATGCGACACTGCCGCCAAGGCCTTCTATTACAAACCGGATCGGAAGCATTGCTTCACCTTCGATAAAAACATAAGGTTTAGTATCTGTTTCAATGGCTTTTCCATTGACCTGTAATTCGGCGGAAAGAAGGTTGTTATACCTGTCAAGGGCTGTCTGCATTATTTTAATCGCGCGATCAATCCCCATCTTTTTAGCTATTTCCACATACTCATCGAAATTTTTCAGTGTATCATCAATAATAACAAACTTTGCGAACATCTCTTTAGTATAAACCAGCAAGTTTTCCATAATAGCCGTTAACTCATCATTTTCTTCCTGAGTAAGTGAAACCGGCGGCATAACTGAAGGATTGTTCTCTCCACTGACGGCTGACCAAAGCCTCACGGCTGTTTTTTGTTCCTCATATTCGTAACCTGTAATACTTTTATCTGCCTTGTATCCTGGAACTTCCGGCAGTTTTCTTAAACTTCCGGCTGCTGCCTGTTCATTATTCGGCTCATGCTCTTCAACACCGAAATTAAATAGTCTGTACCCTTCTTCACTGTACGTATAATCAATCCATTTCATCGATTCCACGGGATATTTGTTTCTGCTGCTTATCGCAATACCTGATTCTGTAATTTNTGGGGCGNNCGGGAGCGTATTAAGCGCNTAAAAATCATGCATAGCGGGGTTTTGAACCGGAATTAGTTCAAATGAAGCGTCAACGGATTTAAGGGCATCGATTGATTCTTTTAAATTATAGGCATCGCCTATAAAAGCCGCAACGCTGCCGCTGTTTACTCTATCCATAAGTTGTGAGTTGTTAAGGATAAGAAACTCAGGATCGAGCAATTCGTTTTTATACCACCTGTTAAAAGTAGTCACAAAATCCCTGTAGGATTCTTCAACAGGCCCGTAAAAAACCTTGCCGTCCCTTACTCCAAAACCGAAGGGTATGCCAAAAGCGCCGATAAAAGCTGCCGAGTCTATAAAAGCTGTCGAGTTTCTAAAACCCGATATATCAAAAGACAATGGAACAATGTCGTCACCGTTATCTCTGAAAACAGTAAGCATTTTTTCCCATTCATCAATCGTTTTAGGTACGGCAAGCCCATATTTCTTTAAAAGATCCCCCCTGATAACGGGGCCTGTGGTAACTATGCCGCCGCGTAAATTAATTCCGGGGATTTGATATATATGGCCGTCATAATCGGACATAATCATATTTTTTACCTGAGGAACCAACTGAAAAAGTTCACTCAGGTTTGGCGCTGCTTCGGTAATTAGTTCGTCCATTTGAATAATAACGTCCATTTCGGCCATTTTTTCCAATAGTCCCGTATACCTTTGCCATGGAAATTCAATCAGATCGGGGGTATCGCCGGCTGCTGCCATTAAGTTCAGCTTTTGCAGCATTACATCCTCCGATACATCAATAAAAGACAATCTTATGTTTGTTCTTTTTTCGAGTTCGTTGTAAAACTCCGTGTAATGGTTTTCGTCGTCTTTATCCGGTATCCATCTGAAATATGTAAGGGTAATGGGTTTGTCGGTTATAAAACCCGGTGAAACGGCCTGCTGTTCCTGACCTAATACCTCAGGGCTGTTATAGTCCCTGTATGAAATCATATAATCTAAAATTATATCTACCGCTTCCGCCCGCATATCCATTTCCAAGTTCTTATTTTGGATAACATCGTCTACAATCGTCCATACATTATTCCACTCGTCGATATTTCTTGTAGCTGCCTGAGCCTTCACTATTGCGGTAATCATTGCTGCGGAAAAGCTTTCGGGAAAAGATTCGGATGCCTTTTCCAATACCGAAACCGCGTGTTCGGGCTCAAAATAATTATCCATAACCATAAGGTAACCAATACAGAACAGGTCATGGGCTGGTAGAGTATCAAAATCCAAATCGTCCAAAGGCTTTCCAAAAACAAAATCGGAGTACCGTCTGGCGTTGTNNTTCCCCCCGTATGTGTAACCGGTGTCGTAATCAATTTGAACTATGCTTTCGGCTCCTTTTGTTTCCCAGCCTATTGCGTTTATAACTGCGGCCTTTATATCCAGCGGGTTTTCGGGAGCCGACAGATACATGGCTATTTCTTCATCAATGTAAGGCATCATGCTTGCCTTTTTTACCAGGTCAATGTCGAGGTAGGCGGTATAAAATTGTGTTGACGTAACCGGTGAATCTGCAAAGCTTATTGCCGGGAATATCAAAGAAACTGCAATCGCAATAATAATCGCAGAACAAAGTTTTTTCTTCATATCATAGCCTCCAATGCTTAAAGTATAACAATATTTTGACCTTCCAGGTTAGAAATAAGTTCCAGGCCGGTATCAATCGGTTCTAACTTTTATTTACACAACGAAACAAACCGCTTGGCAATCTCATCACAGATAGGCTGCGAATGCAGGTACTTCATCGAGATCGAACTGCCAGCCCAGTTTCAACTAACCGAGTATTCGAATCTCTTTCTCTGTTATATTTAAATTGTTTATTAATAGACTATTGAAAGTTATTTTATTGCTTTTTTTTCGGGAACATTGCAATAAAAAATAAAGATATAAATGATGTAAACAATCCTGCAAAAAAAGCGGGAACAGGCAGAAGCCCACGGTTTCTAGCCATTTTTGAAGCTATTAAAGCAATAATTAAATTTATCAGTGTTATTATTGCAGGACCAAAAATGATAAGAAACGATGTTTTAGGACCGATGGTATAAGTATCAATAACATTACCCATTAAAATTTGCGCCTCACTTTCTCAACTTATTGCACATATTGTTTCCATATTATTCAACCAAAGAACATTTTTTATAAAAAATGTTCATCCTCCGGCCAGAATGCCTGCCAATAGATAAACAAACGGCGAATTCCAATAAATAGCTACTTCGTTAGTTGAATAGCTTTCTATGTTGTCAACATAACATTTTGCCGCGGGTTTTCCGGCAAGAACATCCTTTGCGTACGGATCATCAAGATTGGAATTGGCGCCGCCGACCAGCATGCCTTTCATCGTGGTCCCTAAAGCTTGAGAAGGCCTGTGGTGTGTATTTTTGGGCGTAAGGGTGCCATGCCCTGTTACAAAACAGTAGGATGCAGCATTTGCGCCGAGCAGGTAATCCAGTTGTTTTTTAGCCAGCTTGCAGGAATTGATGTCTTCATTTATCTTGTTTGCCATCAGAAGAACCATTCCGTTGTTGGCCAGTGTCATGTTGCTTCCCCAAGGATATACAGTTCCGACAGAAGAAAAATACCCGTCTTTTTCTATGTTTTTCTTTACGTAAAAAATATGAGCGTTGAATTTATCCCGGATTTTCTTTGACAATTCCGCACTTTGATTTTCCGAAGTCAGATATGCATAACAGCCATATAAAGACACTGCCTGCCATCCCATACCATTTTGAAGTGAAGAAATATTTACGGATTCTAATTTTTTACCGTAGATAGAATTGCCGGTTGTTTTATAAAGCTCGCATAAAGCCCAAAAATACTCATCCGAATCGTCGGAATCACCATATTCGCCGGTAAATACATCCGGCGGGTTTTTATAACCACCATTGTTCTCATTTCTCTCCATATATGATAGCGCACTTTCAGCCGCTGCAAGACAGCGCTTCGCAAAAGCAGCGTCATGATCCTTATAGATCCTCGCGGCCATTGCCATAACCGCTGAAAAGTCACCTGTTGCGCAGTTGGAGATTGGCATTATATATAGATCATTTTTCACGTTTTCAGGCATTACCATACCTGAAAAATTCAAGCTTGTGACTTTATGGTGCACACCGCCTGACTTATCCTGCATCTTTAGCATCCATTCCAGTTCGTACCTAACTTCATCCAATATATCCGGAATACCATTCTCGCTTTCAGGAATTTCAAGATTATCATTGAATAAAGTACTATAGTCTTCGTATGCCAGCATCAAATCCGCGGCGGCTTTTGCTCCAGGAACTACATAACGTCCGTAATCTCCGGCATCATGCCAGCCGCCGGATACATCCAAAGTTTCAGTTGTACCGTAAACGACAGCTTTTTGAGTATGACATGCATCATGCGCGAAGTCGCCCGCATACTTTCCTTCAAGCTCACTCCCGCAGCGCTGCAGATAAAACATTTTTATCGCATCTGCAAACAGGCCGTCATATACCTCATCTGCGATTACAAATTCATATGACTCACCGCTGTTTGCAGCTTTAATTTTATATGTGCCCGGCTCCGTCACATCTGAAAAATCGCCGTAAGCCACTGTTTCCCTCGCACTGATGGTTTTAACGGCACCGGTAACTTTACCGGTAAAAACACTTTCTCCCGTTTCGATATTGATAACGTCGAATGATGTATCCAGACTGCTGTCACGGAAAATAGCTGTCTTGATATCTAATGTATGGTACCCTGCCTGATTAATATTAATTGAAGGTTCTGTGTCTCTGCCGGCAGTTAATGGTATTTCGGCAGGTTGAACTGCTTTCGTTTCCTCTTCTTCTTTTTCCACGGATTCTTCCTCCTGGGTTTCACCGAGGCAGGCACTTACTGATAAGACAAGACAGAATAATATTAAAGATAATACAAGGAACTTTCCCATAATGAACCCCCATATAAGACGTTTAATAATATGGAATTTCCAGTGAATAACAATTAAGCACTTTCTATTATATGGAATTGTAGTGCGGATTTCAAATATTTTAAGTTCTTTTGTTCCAGTTGTAATATTTAACCATAACCATTAACCGTTGAAACGAAGCGAGCAGTAAGGTATCGTTTACTGCTCGCTAATATGATATTGTGTATTAATCTTTTCAGGAAATTTATCCTGTTACATAAAAAAGCCTCAAGCATAATACTTGAGACGATTTAAATCCCGGTATTACTCAAACAATCAATAATATTTCTTTGAGCCCATAAGTTCCTGTACCTGGCGCAAAGCTTCGCCAAACCGCTGAAAATGTACAACCTCCCGTTCTCTCAAAAATCTCAGAGGGTCTTTAACATCAGGGTCGTCAGCAAGTCTGATCAGATTTTCATAAGTTGCACGCGCTTTTTGTTCCGCGGCAAGGTCTTCCACCAAATCTGCTATTACATCACCTTTCGATTGGATATATGCTGCCGTAAAAGGAACTCCGGATGCACTTATAGGGTAAACAGCGTTGTCGTGATCGGTATAAAAATCTCCAAGCCCTGCTTTTTCCATAATATCTGCCGGTACGCCTTTTGTCAGCTGGTGAACCATTGTTCCAACCATTTCGAGGTGAGCCAGTTCTTCGGTGCCTATATCGTTTAATATTGCCCGTGTTTCTTTTGTAGGCATGTGAAACCGCTGGCTCAGATAACGCAGTGAAGCGGCGAGTTCTCCGTCAGGTCCGCCGTACTGCGAGATTATAAATTTTGCCATTCTTGGGTCGCATTTTTTTATGTTAATCGGATATTCAAGTTTTTTATCATAATACCACATAAGCTAAGCCTCCCTTGCCCATGGCCACGGGTCATCAATCCACTGCCAGCACCGGGGATTCGGCAGGAATCTTTGATTAATCGGACCATATTTTTCTTCAAATTGCTTTCGCAGTTTTTCCGATTCCATGTAACAGGTTCGGAAATCATTAAGTGCATTTGCATCGGCTGGGTGTGTATCCAGGAATAGACCTAAGTCTATCATACAAAAATCATAAGCCATTATTTGCTCCATAAGCTTTTGGCGTTCATCCATATATAATCGCTCCTTTCAAAAATTATTTACCAGAATAGGGCCGGTACAGTTCACGAAAAACAGTGCCTTTGCTAAGTCCCTCCATTGGAGACATAATTCCGTTGTATATCTGGTATGGGATATAGGCTTGCGCAAGCTGAGGGTTATCAGGCATTACAGGGATACTGATACTTTGTCCTGAGCAGCAGTTGCCGGAAAAAATCAAAGTTTCTTTTCCTTTCATATAAATGCACCTTTCTATTATCAGAGTCATAATACATCCTATGATATTTACATAAATAAGGTGACGTAATAACCGGGTAAAATAGACAATAGACGAAATGCCTTTCAAGATAGTGTTATTTGTAGATGTTTAATATTTGGGAGTTATTTTATATGTGACTTTATTAAAAACATGTGATAATTATCATTTTTCGAATTATAGTAAGCAAAGCCAACTCCATATTCTTAAAATAGTAGTTTCAGATTTACCATATTCTTTTCATGGTGACAAATTCATTATATTAGTCTTCAAGTAATCTTAAAAACTCTTCCTCATTTATAATCTTTATATCATATCCCTCATCTATCAGTTTATATGCCTTTGCTTCCTTGCTGCTTAAACCGTCATCTCCAACAATACTCTTATCCTGAACCCCAACGACTAAAAAGTCTGTATACCTTGAAACACCGCTTTTTAGTATAGCTCCTGTATTAACTGCTTTCTGCATGGCAGTTCTTCGAGACATAGTGCTTAACTCGCCTGTAAAAACGACATTTTTCCCAAAGAATGGATGCATCTCATTAAAAGTTTCGATAGTAGCAGCAATTTCAGAAACAGAAATCTTTTCATTAAAGCGTTTGTATCTGTTACGCTCTCCAAAGGATATTTGAGGCTTTAAGTCTTTAAATTCTTTTGGTTCAATGCTTGAATATACATTTAAAAAGTTTTCAAATGATTTCTTTCTGCACCTTTTAATTGTTTCTATAACGATTTGAGCACATGCTTTGGCATCTTCTAAAGCATTATGATGATTATTTAATTCAATGCCGAAGTATTTGGTTCTCTCTTTAAGAGATTTACCGGCGCTTGTACAGGCTTTAGCGCTTATAAGAATACTGCAGAAATATTTAAAATCAGGTATATCCAGGCCATACTCAAATAGGCAATTTTTTAGAACGGACATATCAAACCTTGCATTATGAGCTATAATGTAATTTTCTTCAAAGTATCTTTTGATTTGAGCCCAGACTTCGGGAAACTTTGGTGATGATTTTACATCTTCATAAGTGATTCCGTGAACGGCAACACATTTACTGTCAAAAAATCTGGATGGAGGGCAAATTAGAAAATATTTCGATTCTACAATCTCCAAATTTCTTACCGCAGCAATGCCAAGAGCGCAAGCACTATTCATGTTATAGTTTGCTATTTCGAAGTCAATAGCAACAAAATTAAAACTCATAATAACCTCGCCTTATAATATTAATCTTTATCTGACCTCTCCTTTCTAATTATACAACACTGTGTTGTAACAACAAACCCATACAACAAAAGAAGTGTTTAGTTATAATTTATAAGTCTATTTTGGGGAAATCGTTAATAGCTTTCATGAACCGCTAAAGGCATTAGCAAAGTTAATGGGGACGAATTCAAAGCGGTTATAGACAGCCGGTTTGTGTTATGTTATTATGAGTGAATAAAAAAGAGATCCATATTTATCATTAAGAGGTATTGAATATGAAGCTTGTATATGTTGGTAAAACAAAAGATGTTTATGATCTCGAAAACGGGAATTATCTTCTTAAATTCAAGGATGATGTCACGGGAGAAAACGGAGTGTTTGATCCGGGCGCAAACCAGGTCGGCCTGACAATAGAGGGCGCTGGAAAAGCAGGTTTAAAACTATCCGTACACTTTTTTAAAGTGCTGAAGGATAAGGGAATTCCTACCCATTATATCGATTCAAACATTGAAGAAGCGACAATGACGGTAAAACCCGCAAAACCCTTTGGAAAAGGGCTTGAGGTTATCTGCCGCTACAGAGCAGTGGGAAGTTTTTATCGCCGCTATGGTATGTATGCGGAAGAAGGCCAGGAGCTGGATTGTTTTGTTGAAATGACTCTTAAGGATGATGAACGGAATGATCCGCCAATATCGGAGGATGCTCTTGATATGCTTGGCATAATGAAAAAAAATGAGTATAAAACAATTAAGGAACTGGCAAAAAGAATAGCGAATATAATAAAGGATGAGCTGCTAAAGCATAAGATAGAGTTATATGATATAAAATTCGAATTCGGGAAGGTAGGAGAAGATGAAATCGTTCTTATAGATGAAATATCCGGCGGGAACATGAGAGCGTATAAAGGCAATGAATATGTAGAGCCGCTGGAGCTTGAAAAACTAATTCTTGAATCGAATTAACCTGCTGATTCCTTGACAAAATAAAAGCTATCGGCTAATATTTGTATAATGATAATATAAGGCTGTGATGGAGAGGAGTAGGCACTAAAGGCCGACAGAGAGTATGCGCCCTGGCTGTAAGCGCATTCGGAAAACTTTAGCGTTGAAGGTCGCTCCGGAGCCGCATGGCTGAAATCAGTAGGCTGCGCCGGGTGGAATCCGTTATCGTTCTTTGAGTTGCCGGTAAGGAATTTTGGTGGTACCGCGGAGGAATACCCCTTCGTCCAATAATGTGATTGGATGAAGGGGTTTTTTAACAGGGGTGAATGGGTTTGGATATCGTACTTAAAATAATTGCAATTGTTTTTATTTTGATTGGTGCTTTTATNGTTTATGGCGCAAGCTATATTAATGAAAGAATAAAAAATAAAAATGATAGTGAAGAAAGTGCAAACAATGGCGGAGATGATAAAAAAATACTGAATATAAAGATTTATGGGGCGTGTTTTGTTATCGCAGGGGTGGTTATGGTACTGGCTGCTTTTAGATAACGATAAAGATATTGCAGTGTGCAACAGCAATAATCATAAATAAAGATTATTTTTTTACCGAAATAAATTTCTTTAACATAACGAAAACATGGTTAATGGAGGAATGATTATGAACAGAGAAAATATACCAAAAAACTATGANCCGAAGGATGTGGAAAAGCGGCTGTATAATTTCTGGATGGAAAAGGNCTATTTTCATCCGGAAATTGACAAAAGCAAAGAGCCGTATACGATAGTGATGCCCCCTCCAAATATAACCGGACAGCTTCTGAACAGAGAAAATATACAAAAAAACTATGACCCGAAGGATGTGGAAAAACGGCTGTATGATTTCTGGATGGAAAAGGACTATTTTCATCCGGAAATTGACAAAAGCAAAGAGCCGTATACGATAGTGATGCCCCCTCCAAATATAACCGGACAGCTTCATATGGGGCATGCACTTGATAATACAATGCAGGATATAATTATACGCTTTAAAAGAATGCAGGGGTTTTGTGCGCTTTGGCTACCGGGAACAGATCATGCAAGTATTGCGACAGAATTGAAAATAGTTGAAAAACTTAAGGAGGAAGGCTTAACGAAAGAAGAGCTTGGCCGTGAAAAGTTCCTTGAACGTGCATGGCAGTGGAAAGAGCAGTACGGAGGAAGGATTGTTGAACAATTAAAAAGCCTTGGAAGCTCATGCGACTGGAAGCGTGAGAGATTTACGATGGATGAGAAATTGTCGGAGGCCGTTATCGAAGTATTCATCCGTCTTTATGAAAAAGGTTTGATATACCGCGGCGAAAGGATAATAAACTGGTGCCCGTGCTGTCTTACGTCAATTTCCGATACGGAAGTTGAATACGAGGAACAGGGCGGAAATTTCTGGCATATACGATATCCTGTAAAAGGTTCCGANGAGTATGTTACAATTGCAACNACGCGTCCGGAAACAATGCTTGGTGATACCGCGGTTGCTGTTCATCCCGACGATGAAAGGTATACCCATTTAATTGGAAAAACGGTGATCCTTCCGNTGGTGAATAGNGAAATTCCTGTTATTGCGGATACTTATGTTGAAATGGAATTCGGTACCGGCGTTGTTAAAATTACGCCTGCACACGATCCAAATGACTTTGAAGTAGGGTTAAGGCACGATCTTCCGGTTATTGACATCATGAACGATGACGCGACAATGAACAAAAATGCCGGAATTTACGAAGGGCTTGATCGGTATCAGGCAAGAAAAAAGGTTGTAGAGGATTTGGAAAAGCTTGGCCTTTTGGAAAAAGTAGAGCCGCACAGCCATAATGTCGGGACCTGTTATCGATGTAGTACCGTTATAGAACCTAAGGCTTCACTGCAGTGGTTTGTAAAAATGAAACCGCTGTCAATTCCCGCAATTGAAGTGGTAAAAAACGGAGCAACACAGTTTGTTCCCGAACGTTTCGCGAAAATATATTATAACTGGATGGAAAACATACAGGA